>Ga0325402_1000612_pt1 | contig 25927 bp, 14 predicted proteins | sample PopdelMetagenome_22_FD_207212 | JGI IMG/M metagenome (GOLD analysis project Ga0325402, IMG submission 207212) | Populus deltoides microbial communities from Bellville, Georgia, United States - Xylem-PdKOR-R3 | ecosystem: Host-associated > Plants > Phyllosphere > Stem > Wood/Secondary xylem...
CTGAAGTGAAATGTCATGGATCTCGTACAACTAATAACTAAAAATCTACTGCCACTAAAAGTTTTGATACTGTTTAGGCAATGAGTAGAGCAACCAAACTTTGAGGATAGAAAATCACTGGTTATTTTTATCAAATTACCACTGTTTAATAAAAACAAAATTTAAGATAAATGAACAGATGATCCACAAGTTAACCTTTAAGATAAATTATACTTTTATAGCATAAATCATAAAAGTATGTGAGAAATAATATATTTTGACTTAATTATTATGGTAAAACAAAGTTTTATTAAACAATTGCTAATGACAATAACAGTTATATTAATCAATCGCTAATGACACTGACGGTTGTCAATTGCTAATGATAATAGCAATTCTGAACAAACGCTACATAACTGATAATGACAATAGCGGTTGTGTCAAGCAGCATAACTTTTACCCGAACCCAACCTCAAATTTTACATAAAATAAAATCCAAACTACTAAAATCAAAGCCCAAACAAGACCTTAAATTACCAAACCTTAAACCTATATTTGAAAATGCATGTGTTTTTTAAACATTATTTTTATTTATATGCTTTTTTTATGTTATTAATGGATGATTTAAAATCTTAAACAACTTATTCACATGTTCATCTGCTAATTAATGATTTTAAATCATGTTTATATAAAATAAATATTGAAATACATAATATGTAAGACAACTTTAAAATCAACATGATAATTAGCTGAAATATTATTACAAAAGTAGTAGTAGTAGTAATAACAACAACAACAACAACAACAACTTTTAACTAAAAAAATAATACAATATATACACGACATAATTGTACAAAACATAATAATACATCTGGGCCTATCTATGTCTTCTGCTACAACAAGTGGATGAATCAACTTCATCAATAGCATGACTTTCACCTGTTTGTGTAGTCTCATCCTCTAAGACAACATCATCTATGCTTAATGTCTCTCCTAACAGGTCAAGTGTAGTACGCCATATCTCGAACTAAGAAGATATATAATAACGAGCAAGTCCATCATCATTATCGAGATCACGAAGATCAGTTGTAGCATGTTGACCATCATGTAACAACTGTCTAATCAAATATGAAGTAAATATAAATTATTAATCCATAAATAAAATACAATGGTTTTGTCGAATCCTGTAAAAAGGAACAAATACTTACAATATTTTGAATTCAACGTGCATGTGGCTCATATTCCATCTTCTTAAGTGGAGGAACCTGCATTGAGTTTGTAATGATTCAACGTGTTATACTTAGGTACTAGTACATGTATTCCTCTTTAAAGGTTACAGGATGCACCTCTCTAAAAATAAAATTTCTTTGTGCATCTCATATCGATATATGCTAGAGAAGGTGGATCATCCAATTATAATCAGCGTGCCTACCTGAACGACTAATAGAATGCAACTAATCACTCGTATCTATATCAGACGAGATATATTGCTTAAAGCCAAATTATCGCATTACACGGTCCGGATAATGCATTTTAACAAGCTCAAAAAATATGTGGGGGATAACTAATGTCCATAAGTCACCTTTCAATACGAAGAGCAAACTCAATTGGACTAAAACAAAAACATGCAAATCACATGCCCCTTTCAAACATATGATTAAAAGATTCAGAAAGGTTTGTTATTATATTGTCATATCAGTGACCCCTATCATAAGAAAGTGTTCATTTTTCTTTTGATTCCTGCTCAAGCTATTCTTTCCATTTTGGATGACTATTACCCATACCATCAAATCATATATCAAATTTATGCTTCGAAGATTCATAACACATCCTAAGCAACTCCTTTTTGGCTAACAAATCTTTGAATTTGTGATTGAAGTTGTTTTCCAGGTATCTAACACAATACCAATGATATATAATTGATTCAGACCAAATTTTTGTCATTTCATGCTTAATACCATATACATATACCACTATGGTATATCACCACTATCAACTTATTTTTTACGAGAAACAGACCAATTACAAACCATGTCATCAACTTCAGTATCATGACCAAATTCTAGAACAGGAGACCTCATCATCATCATCATTTGATGTTTCAACTAAACCTATTACACCCTCATCTTTATTTTCACTAGGATTGGAAGAGTCATATCTATGCTGATAATAATATGTAATTTTAATTCTATTTTCATCACAAATTTCTATAACCCTATCTTCCAATGTCCTAGATAAACCAACATCAATTGAATGTGATAATTGTCTAAGTGGCTGAGAAAATATGGGTATTGACATATTAATATCTCTATGCTCCACATTACATAAGCTACTAAGTTTAGGTTGGCTACTCACATACAACTCCATCATGTTCGTTCCACTTTGGATGAACATTTTTAAAATCCACATCAAATGCAATCGGTATCGAAAAATACTAATGTTCCTCAACAAGATATCTCTAAGTGATATCTATTTCAATATCATTATAATTCAATTCAAGTCTTCCATATATAACTTTTTTGGTATCTTTAAATGACATACCTCTAGTACCATTCAAGAACACACTACTTCTACTAATATAAGTGATATTATTATTCATATCAGGAATAATAGTATCACCATAATGACGCAGTATAAAAAAGTTTGAAGATATATTCTGTAAAATAAAAATACTCATTTAATAAAAAATAAATTATCTCAAAATTCAACACAAACAATAATTGCTATTACTTTGACCATAATAATAGCAATAAAAAATAATTAATTGCAAAAATTCAATTACAAAATTTTTCACAAAATATCAATTACGATAATTGAATATCAATTAAAAAGTAAATGATCTCAATTAAACAAAATATTCAACATAATTGTTTTTTTAAAAAAATTCAACATAAACTTTAGTTGCTATGATTTTGACCATAACTTTATTAATAATATCAATTGATTAAAATCCTATCTTATTGCATCAATTAAAACCAAATCTATATTAATTCAAACAATATAATTAAATATGACAAGTAATCTAATAATCAATTTAAACCCTAATTTCTCTAATTCAAACCTAATTGATTCCATAAATAACATCAATTGTATTAAAAACACATAATTACAACATTCAAAATGTACTATTATCTAATTATCAAACACAACACAAATACCTAATTAAATCAAAACATAAAATTTATCAATTAAATAATAAAACCCATTAAACTAAGAGAAAATGCAAATATTTTACCTTGATTTTTTGATGTTTAGGTGGCAGTTTCACCAGTTGTGGTGGCGAGAAGGTTGTTAATGGAAGCTTGGGCTGGCAGTTTGCAATAAAAAAACAGTAGAAAGACTCATAAAGATAAAGGGAAGATGATTATAGTGTTTTGGGCAATTAGAGGTTGTTTTTTCTTGGGTTTTTTTTTCTAAAGTTTTTTTACTTTGCAGGAGTGATGACCATGGAGAAAAAGAGGGGGGGGGATTATATATGTATCGTAACTACAACTCAAAATCATAATTTTATTATATAACCACTATTTTATTTCGCGGTTGTTAAAGAACCCACTATTATGAATAATGATTCCATTAAAACCGTGATTTAAGAATCATAGTTTTTATTTTATTTTATTGGTCTATGTGATTTAAACTTAGCATGCATTTGTTTACATACTGCTCATGCATAAGTACATTGGATATGGATTAATGCCTTCATGCATTTTAATTTTGAGAGAATAAACCTAATTTTAGATTCGATAGGGGAGTAGTGGTTTGTCTCATGACTTTTAGTCGGGGTTCAAATTTGTGAAACACTCAACTATAAACGTCTTGTTTATTTTATTGGTCTATATGATTAATATTTTGGCATGTATTGTTTTACATACTGCTAATGTATAAGTACATCAGATATGAATTAATGCCTTCATGCATTTTAAGTTTGAGAGAATAAACCCAATTCTAAGTTAAGTGGGGGAGTAACGATCTATCTTATGACTTTTAGTTGAGGTTCAGATTTGTGAAACTCTTAACTATAAGCTAAGCAATTACTTGGTAATGGTAGTCACACTGTGCCCCAACCATTCCTTGTAAACTCCCATGTTGCCTTTGTGAGAGGTGGTCACTAGGCAGATCATTGATCCATTTGAGACTAGATAGTAAGCCTACCCCTTATATAGTGGCTAGAACCTGCCCTTAGGATATCGACTCCCTAATAATTCATTTTGCATCATGGCAAACCTGATAAAAAATATTAGACTCTATAAGATTTATTCGAGCTAAGACTATGACTTTCCATGACCATTTCTGAGTGTGGGAAAAAGTCTAAGATGATGAAATTAGTTGAGAGGGACTACCTAAGAACCAAGGTTAGAGAATTACCACACATGACCAAAGTACATTGCTTTATGAATAACATAGAGAAGCTTGTGTCAATCTTTAGTTATATAGACAAGACCTTTTTTGAGAGAAGGTATGAGATAATTACTCATCTGGTAAGGCTTCTAGTATAAATTTTTACTAGTTAAGGCCCCGTTGCATTTCTAGGACCTAGTTTACAAATGCTTCACTTTTAGGGATATTGACTTAACCCTCACTATCGAGGAATATGCTCAAATCCTGAATTTTCCAAATGTCTATTATAAGGTGTACTTCATACAAAGAATTGGGGGCATGACTATTGAAATCGTTAAATTGTTGCACCTAGACCAAGTTGACCAGTATAGGACAACCAATGAAAGGTTTAAATGGAAGTTCATTGAAACTAAGCTGAAAACATATAAAGATGAGTGGAATTTAGGAGAAGAGAGATACCAAACAGATGTTCTTGCTATATTTGAGCTTGTCTTATTTCCTTTAGAAGCTTCTGGGATCATCAGTGTTGAATTTGCCAATGCCTTTGTTTAATAGTAATGAATAAAGAATAACCATATTACAATTATCATGGTTGAAACTTTCTTGTCGTTGAACCACTGTAGGCTACATGGAAAGGGAGTGATACGATGATGTATTCCTTGTTGTTTACATGGATATTGAGTCATTTGAAAACCTTAAAAGAGGTTTTTAATAATTTTTAGTGGTTTAATATGAGGTCCTTTAAGTTGGTTATGAGTGAAAATTGGTATAACTTAGATAAGAGGGTCTAGGTAGAGAAATACCAAGCTATCACTTAGATAAACTTCAGGTGGACAACCCCTTGCATAAAGAAACCTATTATATTATAAGTTGTAGAGATAAGGCATGAGTCCTACTGATTGAGTTATTTAGTTACATCACCTATTTACCCTCATTGGTTACTAGGAAGTTTGGAGGGATTCAACAAGGGTCAAAAACTTGTGGTTTTGCCAAGTATACCAGGTTTTAAGAATTCTAATTTTTTAGCTAAATTAGATGCTATCAGACATGGTTGAAAGTAGTTTATACTAGTCCATAAAGGTGAATATGAGGTCAAATCCTCAGTCAACCCTAATTATTTAGTTTAGAGAAATAATGGGTTATCCGAGGTACTTGGAAGTTTTAGAGTGCAAGGCCCAATAGAGGTTAGCAAAGTTGGACCATCTATCACTAGGGAACCAAAGAGAAAAAGGGTTAGCAATGAAGAAGTGTTGCGCGATGAGTTGGATAAGCTAAAATTAAGCTAAGTAACACCGAGAATTAGCAGAAGTTCTTAGAAAACCAGCTATTGAAAGAAGAAAAGATAAAGGTTTTTTTAAACTAGTAGTTGTGAGAAAAGGATGAACATATAACAATACTAATACAAGATGTGAAATGAGGAATAAATGATCAAGAAATAATTAGTGAATGACAGGACATGACCAAAAAGTCTGAGGAAATTGAAGGAAAGAATGTCCAAGTACGATGATATGGTAAACAAGCATGTAATGCTTAAAAAGAACTGGTGATACGATCCAAGAAAGGGTTGAACAAAAAAATTTAGATTTTAACATAAATGTGCATATTGTCCAGTTTTACAACAATAATCATAATTCTTAATATGAACTTGGGATTAGGATAAAAATTTACCCAGAGTTTATTGGTATAATGTTCTATGTTAGGGTAAAATTGCAGAACAATCAGAGTTCAAGAAAGCCTTGCAATATAGGTAAGAACATGATATACGAGTTTTGTTATTTATTTTCTTTTGACTTGTGGATTTTCTATTTGACAGGATCCTTTTCCTACAAGGATATAACAACTTGTTTTAAGAATTTCTTAGTTCTACAAGGATTTTTAATAGGTAGCAACATAACTTTCAAGTGTGGCAATGATTCATTAATGTTCTAAAATTCTTTTATTATAAGGATTTCTTATTCATTCTAGCTACACAAGAAAATAAAGGTTAGTGGTATTTAATGATAAAATGATTAGCTTATCTTAGGAAGTTTTCTAATCCTACAAGGAAGGTTAAAGGAAGGGAACAAGGGTTTTCAGTTTTGACAGGATTCTTTAAAGTTATAATTAATTATAATAGACAAACAAGGAAATTAAAAGGGAGACAACTTCAACAATCAATTCCCTAACTTATCTTTGATATCTAAAAGTGGCAATAAGGACCCTAGTGTTTCTAGGATGATAGTTTCGTTCATGATATTATTTAAACTAAAAAAATTATCTATGTTAGGTTATTTTATTTATTTGGTGCAACAACTTTAGTTAATATGTCAGATTAGTTATTTTTATTATCTTTTTCATGTTTGGGCTTAGGTAACATACTTTGAGCTTATTATAAGTGGGTAAATATTAACCCACAAGTTTTGCATCCATTAGGGTTACCAGTATGCATGGATTTATAAAATAAACTTGTGTTTTGCTTGAAGTAAATATTTCTTTACTATGACAAAGAAGAAAACCTAACTTATCAAGGTATAACTGATCTTGTGGCGTCAATTCACAAATTCCAATACCTCTATCTGGTTCTTAGTTATAGGTTAACTCTGGGTTAAGGTTATCAAACCTGATTTTTAGCTTTTCTCAGGAAGTATCATCTTTATTAAGGGTTGCTTTACCACGTGATCAAGAGGTCTATGTTAATTGATAACCCTAAAAAGGACATTTGAGGGCAAAAAACTTACTGACAAAGAATTAATAGCTTCTTAAAAAAAGGAAAGGAATCATAACAGAATGAGGTTGGAAGCTAAAAAAGAGAAGAATAGGTTGGCCAATCTCAATATTAAGGAAGAAGGAAACTTAATAGCTTAGTACAAAACCCAAACTGACGACAAAATAGAAGCTAGAAGGGTAGCCAAAACAGACATGAGGGAGTATCAGGATAAAGCGAATGCGCTGATGGATTGAGTCTTTATAGTCTAAATTGAGTTAGAAATTCAGAAGGAAGAATCAAAGAAGCTAAAAGGGCAGTATCAAAAAGCTGATGAAGAGCTGAGTGAGCTGAGATAGAAGTTTGAAGAATGGAAAGATCACATCAGCAGATTCAATGTATAGATAAACTTGAAGATAACTAAGCTTGAAATTGAACAACGAAAAACTTTAAAGAGCTAGTTATACCAACCAAGTGTGATTCGAATTTGGTGTTAAAATGTCTGTTGACTAGTTTTGTAAGATCTAACATATCTCTCAAACCATAGATTAGAATAAACTGAAATTTTATAAGGAGATACTTAAACACATGAAAATATGTTTTGGTAAATTTTCAGGTCAAATAGAGTTCAGGAACATATTAGTTTAGATGGTTGAATTTACTAGAAAAATCTCAATCTTTCTAATCATATATGTTAGGCTCATTAATTCATCCATATGAGAGAGAATGATGTATTTGGAATCAGGATTAAAAATCTGTCGAGAATATATGAAAATTGGAGATTCGGGCTCCATGGAGGAATTTTAGCATGAAAGCTTTATTTTTATTATCCTATTTTATTTATTTAATATTGAATAATTATTTTTAATTTGGGTTTGTTCTGGCCTATTAGACATTGTTTAAGAGTTTATTTTATTATTGGACTTATGTTAGTTGATTACTAGTTTAGGCCTATTACCTTTCAACCCAAAAAGAGTCCATTAGGGTTAGTTATAACAGACTATATTATTTTTTTTATTTATAAATTTCAGCACCGAGTATGAGAATAAACGTGAGTTTTCCTTTTGTTTGTTTGTGCCAAAACAAGCTCTCTTTGCAAGGACAAAGATCATACTGATTATTGAAGATTAACTGGCTTCGTGGCCTCATTCGCATACTTAGGATTCTTAGATACAATGTTATCTATGGGTCTAAGTTTTTTTTTCAATACCTTTGGTTCTTAGGTACAAGGTTACATCTGGATCAAGGTTCTATCAAACCTGATTTTTAACGTTTTGGGTTGTTATCTACTTCGTTAGGAGTTTCTTGACCACATGGTTAAGAGGTTCAAATTAGTTGGTATCAGAGCTAGGCTTTAAAATTTAGTTCCGCAAGAGTAAAAAAAGGTGAGACGAGAGGAAAAAGACGTTGTGAGCAAATTTGAGTGAAAAACCTATGTTTGAGTGAAACATTAGAGGAGTGTAAACACATTAAGGAGTGTGTAAGGAATATATATTTATTGTCAACTAACTAATTTTTAGATCCAATGATGTCGAAGGCAAACAACAACATAGCATCACAAAGAAGAGACAATGAAATTGTAAATTAGTTACACGTTATGAATAAACAGATGGATCAGATAGCCAATGAGCGAAGAGAATTTAATGTTAGGAGGGTTGTTAAGTGAGTTAACACTAATATGTATGAGTTTGTGGCTGATAATACGAACATGAATGATGTTGATTTTGAAGATGTGTCCATGGAACATTGGGAACATTTAGGATAGCAATGAAATTTTTAGTTTGTAGGGGAAATATATGGTGATAATTTTGACTAAAAGGGTAATTATAGGTGTTGAGATCATAATGCTAAGTTAAATAGAGATATATGTATAATTAATATGAAAATACCAGTTTTTTAGGGGAAGAATAATCCAAAAAATCATTTAGAATAGGACAAGAAAGTGAAGTGGATTTTTAAGTGTCACAATTATCTGGATCTAAAGAAAGTCAAGCTTACTGTGATTGCTTTTACTAACTATACCATTATATAGTGGGATCAGTTAGTGACAAACTATAGGAGGAATTATGAGAGGCAAGTTGATACTTTGGATGAGATGGAATCCTTTATGAGGAGGAGATTTGTGTCTAGCCACTATTATAGAGAATCACATCAAAGGTTGCAGAGTTTGAGTTAAGGTACAAAGATTATTGATGAGTACTTCAAGGAGATGAAACATGATATGATTCAAGCTAATGTTGAGGAGGAAATGGAGGCTATTATGACTAGATTTATGAATGACCTTAATCATAATATAACTCATATTATGGATTTGCATCATTATATAGAATTGAAGGAGATGGTGTATATGGTCGTGAAGGTGGAGAGACAACTTAAATAGAAGGGTATCATTCAGCAATGCCAACTATTAGGCCCTTCTAAACCTTGGAAACCCAATTGAAAGGCTAAACCTGAGGGTGGTCCATCACATTAAAATGAGGAAGGTAAGACTGAATATCCGAGAGAGAAGAAAGACACCTCAACTGCTGTTAAAGGTAACAATATTACTCTTATTTCCTGTAACTGTGATATTAAATGTTTTTGTTTTTTGGGTTTTGGTCATGTTGCTTTATAGTATCGAAATGAAAGGGTTATGGTTATGAAAGCTAATAATAAGGTTGAGATCGATGTAGAGGATGAAAAGTAAAAGATGCCACCATTAGAAGATGCTGATAATGTTTGTGTTGGGTATCCGGTTGAGGGAGAGGCACTTGTAGTTATGAGAGCATTAAACATGCATGTCAAGGTGGATGATTCAGAAGGTCAGAGGTAGAATATATTCCACACGAGATGTCATGTTCATAATAAGGTATGTAGCTTAATTATAGATGGTGGTAGTTGCACTAATATAGCTAGTACTAAATTGGTGAGAAAGTTGAACTTACATACCACAAAACATTTCATACTTTATAAATTATAGTGGTTGAATGATTATGGTGGAGTGAACGTGAATAAGTAGGTTTTGGTTGCCTTTTTTATTGGTAAATATTGTGATAAAATGTTATATGATGTTATGCCAATGCAAGCTAGTCACTTATTGCGTGGTAGATCATAATAGTATGATTGGAGTGTTATGCATGATGGAGTAACAAATAGGAATTCCTTTTAGATGATTGGAAGACCTATAACTCTTGTTTCTTTAACACCTAAACAAATATATGAGAAGCAATTGAATTTAAAGAAAGAGATGATGATTCTTCTTGGTTTTGATGATGATGATATTATTCAGGTTGGTACCGATTTGTTTACCTTAAAAGATTTTTTTCATTATACATATTCGAGGTCAAATCTTTTTAAAGAAGGGGATGATGATACGAACCAAGTCAGGTCTAAATTTGACCTTAAAATGTCTGCTAACCAGTTTTGCGTGATCAGGTATACCTCTCAAATTGTACATTGGAATGTGCTAAAATTTTATAGGGAGATACTAGATACATGAAACTATATTTTGGTAAATGTTTAGCTTAAATAGAGTTTGGGATTATATTATTTCAGAGGGTCGAAGTTATTAGACAAATCTTGTCAAATATGTCAAACTAGATCTTTGTGTACTGTTTGGGACATATCTGAAGCTATAAGTAAAATTATTCTGATCTTCACGTTGTTATGGAAACTAGACATCAAGAGATTTTCAACCATATTTGGTAGGCTCATTAATTCATCCAGACGAGAGAGAATGATGTGGTTGCATTCAGGATTAAAAATCTGTTAAGAATGTGCAGCAATTAGAGATTTGAGTTACATAGAGAAATTTTAGCAAGAAGACTTTGTTTTTATTATCCTATTTTATTTATTTATTTAATTTTTAACAATTATTTTTAATTTGAATTTGTTCTGGCCTATTAAATATTATTTAGAAGTTTATTTTATTATTGGACTTGTGTTAGTTGATTATTAGTTTAAGCCCATTAACTTGTAACCCAAAAGGGGTCCATTATGGTTAGTTAGAGAAGATTATATTATGTTTTTTAGCTGCAAATTTCAGCTGCAAGTTGGAGAATAAACGAGTTGTTCTTTTGTTTATTTGTGGCAAAACAACATTTCTTTGCAGAGATAAAGAACATACACTAACTTATCAAAGATTAACTGGTTTTGTGACGTCATTCACATACTTAGGATTCTTAGATACAAGATTATCTTTGAGTTTAGGTTTTTTTCAATACCTTTGGTTCTTAGGTACAAGGTTTTCTATGGGTCAAGGTTATATCAAATTTGATTTTTGGCTTTCTAGGTTGTTATCAACTTTATTAAGGGTTACTTGACCATGTGATCAAGAGGTGTCACATCAGCCAGAGACTAGATCCAATAGCTTATCTAATAATGGTGGGTAATGAATCCATAAACACATTGGAGACTGAAAGCCCGAGGTGCTTCAAGGTGTCTCTATATAGTGTTTACAAAATGTTGGTAAAAGCCGGATATAAAGAGGGTAGTTGTGAAGACGAGTTGACAAGTAGGGATTTCTGGAAGTATCACTAAAAAAAAGACCATAGGATCAACCAATACAGAGATTTGCATAATGAGGTGATATAAATGCTGACTCGAGAAACTTTTAAAATTTAAAGGGAAACGGGTAGAGAGGTGTCTGTAGTAGATGAACCTAGCATGAATAAGGAAGTCTGTAGGATTTAATTTACTATTAATGGGTTGCCTAAATTGATTATGTTTAAACCTACAGTGGCAAAAAAGGAAAACTATAATTCCTTGTCACATAACTACGAGTATTCCTTCCAAAGCAGGCAACCAGGGCTTATTTTGCAAACAAAAGTCGGAGGCTTAACATCTAGCGGGAGGAGCTTCACCTCAAAGGAACTTGAGAAACAAAGAAAAGTCAAGAGGAAAGAGGTAATTGATCCTGTCAAAGAAAGTCAATAAGCCCTTCACTGAGGCAGAGACCAATGAGTTCCTGAAGCTAAGGAAACACAGTGAATACAATGTCATTGAGCAGCTTAAGAAAAACTCCTGCTAAAATATCATTTCTATCATTGATTTTGAGCTTTAAACGACATAGGAAAGCTTTGTAGAAGGTGTTAAATGAGGTGTTTATGCCTCAGGATATCAACCAAGAAACTATTGAACACTTGATAGGCAGAATCCAGGCCTCAAATTATGTGTACTTCACTAAAGATGAATTAAAATATGAAGATATCAGGTATAGTAAACCATTGTACATTATAGTGCGATGCAAAAACATCCTGATATGCAAAATATTGATTGATAATGGCTGGATATTAAATGTGCTGCCAAGACACATGATGAGTGAAATTACTGTCGATGAATCACATATGAGGCTAAGTACTATGATGGCGATGACATATAATGGCTTGCCAAGATAAATAATCGGGACCCTGAAAGTAGAGCTATATATGGGGATATAAGTGTTTTTTGTTACATTATAAGTGATGTATATTCATCCTTCCTATAGTATGTTGCTGGGAAGACCTTAGATCCCCGCGGTTGGTGTGATAGCTTCCTCATTACATCATTACTTGAAATACATCATTAATAGGGTGCTGGTAACTATCAAGGGTAAAGAAATAATTTCCATAATAAGGAATATGGTTGTACCATTCATCAAGGTAGAATATTGTAAAGATGAGAATATTCATGCTTTTAAAATCATAAACATTTAATGGGTTCCTAAGAACACGGTGTTGAGAAAGCCAAAGATTTTGGAAGCAATGAGAATGGCAACTAATTACTTCCTAAAACATGAGATTCCCTTTCAATTTGATCCTGACACTGGAATGTTTGAACTAGTCAATTTGATAAAATTAAAATGTGCTGACTAGAGATTTGGGCTTGGATATAAACCCAACAAGGATGACAATATGCGAGTTTTCGAGATCAAGACGAAAGCAAAATGACAAGAATTAAGGGAAAGTAGCTGGAAAAAGAGGAATTGACAATCCTACCATTTTGAATGACTTTCCTAAGACTTACTCAAATGGAGGATGAGATACTGCCCAACTGTTTGTTCATACTATTGATGAGATTAATGCGAAAGCCTTTGTAAGAAAGCTAGCTGATGAGGTGATATGCTAGAATTAGAAAATTGAGCGTGTTACTATTATGTTAAAAAAGTAATAGTTCTTATTTGACCAGGCTTGCTAAGATGTTTTGTCTTGTTGTGTTTTGTTTTATCTTTTATGGTTTTGTTGGCAGTCTAGCTCATGATGCCACAAGATTTTCTTTTCTCAATGAGCCTTATTTTAATAAGATCATGCATTTCTTGTGTTCAAAATGTGTTTTATTTCCTTTTTGTCTTTCCATGCAAATAAACACTTACACAAACACATCTTACGCTTTTAGAAATTTTGAAAGTGAATCTTTCACCAATTCATAAACCCACTGCACTAAGAATAATTGACCAAACTTTGATAACATAATTGCAATGAGTGATGAAGAATGGAAGGAAAAGGGCCTAAAAGAGCTTACCAGATTGGTTGAAAAATTTGAGAAATTCTGGAAACCTGCCAAGAAAGAGTTAGAAGTAATAAATTTGGTACCAAATAAGAAAAGAAAGAATTAAAGATTAGTGCTCTTATTACAACTAAGAAAAAGGACGGTTTGATCTCCTTATTGCAAGAGTATATGGACATTTTTTCCTGGACTTATACAGACATGCCCAATTTGGATACTGTTATTGTGGTGCACGAGATTCTCTTGATGGAATAAAGAAAGTTAGTTAAACAGAAAACAAAACAAATGCGCCTGAACATACTACTCAAGATAAAGGAAGAAATTCAGAACTAGTGGGATGCAAGATTCTTGGATGTAGTCAATTATCCCCAATAGGTGGATAATATAGTTGTAGTTCCCAAGAAATATGGTAGGATTAGGGTATGCATGTATTATAGATATTTGAACAAGATAAGCCCAAATGATGACTTTTCTTTGCCTTATATAGATGTTTTAGTTGACAAAGCTATAAAAAATACCACTTATTTATTCATGGAGGAGTTTTTAGGATATAATCATCTTAGAATGGCTGAGGAAGATTGATAAAACTATCTTTGTCAAACCTTAAGGAACGTTCTGCTACAAGATATTACCATTTGGATTAAAAAATGCTAGGCCACTTGTCAAAGAACAACGGTCACCTTGTTTTATGATATGATGCATCGGGAAGTGGATATACTAGCCAAATCAAAGAAATAAACAGGTCACGTGCAACTATTGAGGAAGTTATTCAAGAGTTTGCAGAAGTTTCAAAGACCAAATCCCATGAAGTGTTCATTTGGTGTAAGAACATGAAAAATGATGGCTCTATGGTAAATGGTCTAGGAATAAAAGTTGATATAGACAAAATAAATGCAATTTAGTATATGTCGGCATTAAAGACAAAGAAGGAAGTAAGAAGTTTTTTTAGGCGTTTGAATTATATAACCCGATTCATATCCTAGCTTACAGTGACCAGCGAGCCAATATTCTAATTACTTAGAAAGAAAATTCTAGGGGTGTGGGATAGTGGTTGCCAAAAATCTTTTAATAAGATCAAAAGGTATTTACAGAACACGCATCTAAATAGTACTCTTTATGCTTGAAAGACCTTTGATCTTGTATTTGTCAGTGACAAAAAAAATTATAATATACGTGTTGGGCCACAATGCAATAGAAAGAGTATGTTGTGCTCTAGTATGGGGTGAAAAAAGCTCAGACAATACATATTGTATGACATAATTTGGTTGATATCAAAACTAGATTCGCTCAGATATATATGTGAAAAGCCTTACTTTTCTAGTCTAGTAGCAAGGTGGAAAGTATTATTAGCAAAATATGATATTGTTTACATGACAAGAAAGGTCGTAAAAGAAAGCACAATTACTAATCATTTAGTAGATAATGTTGTAGAAGACTATGAGCCATTGAATTTTGATCTTCCTGCTGAGGATGTATTAGAAGTTGATGATGATGGTGAAATGAATGATTGATGAACCATGTATTTTGATGAAGTGGTGCACGTATAAGGAAATAGGGCTGGAACAGTAATAATTCACCTAGAAAAGAAACAATATCATGTTTTTAGTAAGGTTATAGGTTGAATGTACTAATAACACGGTCAAATATAAATCTTACATCATCGGTCTAAAAGCTGCTTTGGAGTTGAAAGTTGAAAAACTTGATGTTTACAAAGACTCAATACTAATTATATGCCAAGTGAAAGAGTAATGACAAACTAAAGATAACAAATTGAGGTAATACTAAGATTACCTCTCAAAGTTGGAAAGTGAGTTCGATGAGATAAAATCCACTTATCTAAATAAAGATAAGAATCAGTTTATTGATGCCTTGACCATCTTATCCTCAATGACACAAATCAATATTGGGGGGGGGGGTAGGATTCAACTAATAAACATCAAATTCAGAAATTTCCAAGCCCATTGTTGCTCACTTGAGGAGACAACAACTGAAAAACCATGATACAATGATATAAAATTATTTATCTAGCATTGGGAATATCTTCTTGGAGCCTCCAAGAAGGATGAAAAGACTTTGAGAGGGATGACGATGAATTATTATTTGGATGGTGAAATCCTATATAAAAGGTCATTTGACATGACTTTACTTAGGTGTTTGAATGAGGAAGAGGTTGAGTAAGCTTTACATGAGGTCCGTGAGGGAATTTATGTCACTCATACTAATGAGCATACAATGGCAAGAACTATATAATGATCTTGATACTTTTAGCTAACTATAGAAAGGGACCGTGTTGAGCATGTTAGGAAATGCTATAAGTATCAGATATATGGTGATAAAATAAATGCATCTCTGGCACCCCTGTTTAATATGACCTCGCCTTGGCTTTTTGATATATAACGATTTGATGTTATAGGATTAATCAACCCAAAAGCCAATAACGAGTATAGATTTATCTTGATGGCATCGACTATTTCACTAAATAGGTATAAGCCAACTTTTAGGCATATGTGACACAAAAGGTGGTCAAGAGTTTCAATGAGAAGAATGTAATTTGTCATTATAGCTTTCATAAAAATTGATAACTGATAATGCTTAAAATTTCAATGAAAAGCTGATTGTTGAACTTTGCACCAAGTGAATGATTAAGAACTTTAATTCTTCTCCTTACAAACCTAATATGAATAGTGTTATTAAGGCAACCAATAAAAATCTCAAGAATATCATCTAGAAGATGATAATCACCTACAAAGATTGACACGAGATGCTTTTATATAAACTTCACGCGTACTACACCACAGTCAGAACTTCTATGTGTGCAACCCTGTACTCTTTAGTACATGAGATGGAAGCTGCGATGTCTTTAGAAGTAAAGATTCCATCATCAAAGGTTCAAATTAATGGAAAATTGGAATATTCAGAATGGGCAAAACTAAAATTTAAGCAGTTAAATCTGATCAACGAGAAGAGACTAATAATAAATTGTCATCATCAGTTTTATCAAAGCAAAATGGTTAAAAGATACAATAAGAAATTCAGACTAAGGGTATTCAAAGAAGGAGACTTGGCATTGAACAAAATCTTGCTAATATGGGGAGAAGATCATAGTAAAAGGGCACCAAATTATAAAGAAAGCCTTTTCTGGAAGTGCCTTAATTTTGACCAGGATGGACAAAAATGATGTATCAAAACCTGTAAACTCTGATGTTGTAAAGAAGTACTATGCATAATGTACTTTGTCAATAAATCAATAAAGATCAAAGTATGGCCATGAATTTTTTGGTGTGCTTTTTCTTTTTTATAAGCTCTAAAAAAACTTTGCATGATCTTATAGGCTTAAAAAACCTTGTTTTAATGTTTTCACAAAATATTAAAAAGTTTTTGGGAAATCAAAGTTATTAGTACAAATTCAAATGTGAAATTGGTGTTTGATTTTTAACAAACGAGTTTTGAGAATTCAAGTGATCTCCTAGTAAGGTGACCAAACATTTAGAAACTTGAAAAATAAACAAAAAACCACTCAAATAACTTTGAAGTTGAGCTTTAGTTGGCTAAATAATGATTCATAATTTGATTTTGCATATCCAACTAATCACAATGAAAGAAACAAAAGCTTATTAATACTAAAAGCATGAGTTTGAAATGAGAAAAATACCATATGATAATCCTTTCACAATACTTAAAAAATATCATTTACAAGTCCTCGTTGAGCCTAGTAAGTTTTTCTTGCAAGTAAACCTTGACTAGGATTCCACCCTGCACTAGGAAAAATACGAGCATTTAAAAAGCAATTTGACCACAAGATTATATGAAATGATCTTCAATAATCAATGTAAAGTCCAAGGGTTGCCAGTTAAAGTTGGGGGTAAAAAACAATTCAAAGATTAAAAAAAAATAAGCATGTTGTACAAAAATAAAAGCAATGAGTGTGATTATGATGCTCAAATCAAATAGTCCAAACCTAACACTGGTAGGCATGTCAAAATAATTTTACAAAGTCAACCCTTGAGTCTAAGAGGCCATTGACTAAAAGAAAGGCTTAAGAACGAGCATTAGTGATCTTTAGTCTTGATATCCCTTAAACATGTTCTAAGCTTATAAATATCTTTTTCTTTCACAACCAAGAGTCAAAGCTCACATTATGTGCCTGATAAATTCCTTTCTAATCAAAAGCAAGCAATCTGGGTTGGTAAACGATGCTCTCATGCAAAATGAGATCTCTAAAAGACCAGAATTATGTTTTATTATTTATACAAATATAATGAATGCTTTAAAGATTTTTTTATTTGAAACTCTCGAGTTAAAATACGATCCTTTTGATAAAAAAAATCATGAAAATAGAAGGTCACTTCATATTTTCACCAACAGAATCGTAAAAATTCAATCTTTATGAAACCTTGCCCGTATGAATCGCTTGAATTTCTTACAACAAATTTGTTTTAAACTTGCATCAAAATAATTTTTTCATTAGGTAATAGCTTTGAAATTCCAAAGATATTCTTGTGAAAGCAATATTTTATAATGAACTGAGCACTCTTCTGCATAACATCATTCTTGAGGAAACCCGAGCAAGTAAAATTAGATAAAGTACTTTAAGGTATGGTCAAGTTGGGGGCAATTAAAGAATCCTAATAGGGATGGCTACATAATTTATTTTTCTAGAAGAATATAAAACAAGAAGCAAATTGTTTAAGTCCTCCAATATCTTTTGAAGAAAACCATTGTGAAGCATGTATATTGAATACTAAGTTGTGGTTATAACATACTCATATAGTTATAGTGATAAGCCTGTGAGCTTTGAAAGGTTAAGAGTCCATAGATAATAGGGTATGATAAGATCATTTGACCTTATCAAATGAACATCTCTTTCCCAAAGGATATGTTTACGAGTTGTGGCTTGAGTAAACAAAATTGAAGGAGCTATAAAAACTTGCTACAAGGATTGAAGTTTTGAGAGATAGAGTCCACAAAGAAAAGGGATCTATATTTTAAGGTAAAAATATATGCATATTAACCCTAAAGCATTTGAGCCCTATGCATTTTACATAATGCTTTTGGCACTATTTCTTTCTAAGTACGCTTTTGAGCCCTTACCTTTCAGATAGATCTCAATTATAGCCTATCTTTTTTACATAGTGTTTTTGGCACTATTTCTTTTTAGTGCACATTTGAGCCCTCACCTTCAAGATAACGCACCTTTAAGCCCTATCTCTTTTACATAGTGTTTTAGCACTATTTTCTTCTAAAATACATCTTTGAGCCCTCAATTTCTAGATAACAAGCCTTTGAGACCTATCTCTTTTCAGAGTGCTTACGATACCTTTTCCTTCTAAGTGCACATTTGAGCCCTCGTCTTTTAGATAACGCGTCTTTGAGTCCTATCCCTTCCCTTATAAGAGTGCCTTTGAGCCTTCGCCTTCCAAATAACGCGCCTTTGAGCCCTATCTTTTGTAAAAAGTTATCCAATCATTATTGTCTTCTAAGTGCGTCTTTAAGCCCTTATTTTTTAGATAACACACCTTTGAGCCCTATTTATTCCATTTTTAGTACGCATTTGAGCTCTCACCTTTTAGATAGCATGCCTTTAAGCTCTATCTCTTTTATATGGTGCTTTCATCACTATTTTCTTCTAAGTGTGTCTTTGAACTTTTACATTTAAGATAGTACACCTTTGAGCCCTATCTCTTCCTTTATAAGTGTGTCTTTGAGTCTTTGTCTTTCAGATAGTGTACCTTTGAGCCCTATCTCTTTTACATAGTTTTGGCATTGTTTCCTTCTGAGTACATTTTTAAGCCTTCGTTTCTAACATTTTTGTTAGATCTGTCATTCTCGAAGATATCTTTGAATATCCTATCATTTTGAAAAGAATTAACCACTTGTTGATTTGGTAAATCCACATCATTTTTTTCTTTTCTTTTATACAAGCTTACTATCTAAAGTCTTTAACGAGACTTTCTATCATAAGCATTGTAAAGAGAGGGTAACTGTTATAACCTAATATTGAGTTTTCCCAAAATTTATCCTTTTCATTTTAAAAATAAAAATAAAATACAAAAAAAGAAAAATAAAAGAAGACCAATAACTTGATTGACAAACACAGGCTAAAGAGGGATTTAAGTGAAAATTTTAAAACTCAATTGCACCATTGAAGGACTTGAATGTGAAGAATAATCAGATGAATTTCCATAAAATTAAGTCTGGGGACTTAATTAGACTTTTAATAAGCCAATTTGATTTTATCATAAGCCTAATTAAATATCTAATTAAGTTTAAGAATTAATTAAGTGCAAGTACTTAATTAGACTTTTAATGGGTAAAATTAATTTTATTAAGGACTTAATTGGTGAAAATTTAAGTTTGGAAGCATGATTAAGAATATTGGAATTTTAAAGACCAAATTCCATTTTTACAAACTCAATTGGAAGAAATTAGGGGCAAAATTGAAATAAAATCAAAGTTTAAGGGGTCAATTAAGGGCTAAATTGAAGAAATTCAAGACCAAAGATCTCTTTGAAAAAGGCGCACGTATTCCAGGACCAAATTCAATTAAAAATAGAGGTGAAATTGAAGAAATTATAAATTTAAAAGTCAATTGAGGACGGGATTAAAAATATTCAGGGCTAAGGACTGAATTGAAAAAAAAACCTAAAATCATAGGGTCTTTTTAAAATTTTACAGGGGTAAGATCGATGGTCTAAATGAATAAATTCAAAGATTGAGAATGAAATCAAAAGGGAGGGTTTATATCCTAATTAAATCTAAAGTGGCCAAAATGACACCGTTTTATTTAAATGAAACGGTGCGTTCTTTAAAACAATGTCGTTTTGGTTAATGCTAGGTCAAAAAAATAAAAGCCAAACGATGCATCGTCTAGCAGTGTTTATTGTCTTCTTCTTTTGGCCCCATGAAAAGCTAGCGAAATACCCTTCTTTAGAGAGCCATTTAATGCTCTCTCATTCCTCAAGTAAGACAAAAGACATGCTCCCCTGGTAGCCCTGACATTGTACCATGCCCCATTATAGTTCCCATTGAGTGGTCTCTTTATAGTCGCTATAACGTTGATCCAACATCACTGCCTCGACCAGCCTTTGACATCCTGGTTTGACAGTACTAGTTGTTGGGTTGTTATCAGTGGTTGGGATCCTGTCCAAACAGATCACTGGCTAGGATTGAATTCTGGATGGGATCCCAAACACCTCTTTCACCCCTAAAAATAACGATGACGTTCAAGTGAAGAAAAGAGAAAGAAAAACTGAGAGGAAAGGAAAGGAAAGGAAAAGACAAAAAGAAAAAATGGAACAGAAAAAACGAGAGAAAACTAACCACAAAACCAACTTGAAACACGTCTTTCATCCCATATTCTAGCAACATACTACCTTAATAACACCCTACACTACACCCATAACTCATTCTAGCCAAAAATATCCCTCAAAGACCAGCCCACGAGCCATCCTCACCACTATTTCTTTCTTCTCCATCAGCCACCGTGGACCACCATCAACCTCCACTAACATCCATTATCCTTACGATGGAAGCATCATCAGCCAACGAATAACACTCCCTCAGGCTAAGTAACATTTTCTCCCTTCCTTTTCTTCCTTTGAGTGTTGAGCATGAAGATAGAATGTGTATGGAATAATTACCCATTGCTGGAAATCATTTTTGCCAGAGAAAATAGTCATTTGGTCAGGCTAGTGGTAAAAAATAAAGTTGGGCCTCTTGCCTCAGCCTAGCCCGCGTGGCTTGATGGGTTCCATATAAACAAATGGAGCTTTTGGGTTATCTATTAGCTAAAAAGATCGAATTGTGTTGAACCAAAGTTCAACTCTTATGCGTGGGCTTCGACCTAGTAAGCCCAACCTATGTGGCTAGGCTAAGCCCAACACAGCATTAAGGGTGTGTTTGGCACGCTCGATTTTTAGCATAGAAAAATTCATCTTTTTAGTTCTTAAGACGTGTTTGCCAAACACGGTCTTAAGGGATTTTTCATGCCTCTGACTTTTAGATAAGGGCGCTCCATTGCCATCTTTTTAGCCTTAACTTGTCATTTATTTTAGTGTCTAGCCAAACAAGCCCTAAACAATTTTAAAAAGTTCTGAAAAAATTTAGGGACCATTTTAAAATTGTTTGTGGGTCCCTCGCATGTTTTTCCAATAATTTCACTTAATATCAGACTGTAAACTTACACCGTAAAATATTGATCTAATATTAAAATAATTGTTTTCTCTAAAAGTCCAAAAAAATCAAGAAAGGGAGAGAAAAGGGTAAAAAAATATGAAAAGAAGAGAAAAGTGGATTGTTCTCTAGATAGGTCGGGAGACTAGTCAGTCTGATCGCCCATGTATTGGGCGACAATGCTAATCCCAATGTTTTTTTTTATTAATGATTTTTTTTTCATTTATTTTTTTACCATCACGAACAATCTTTCAGTGGGTTGACACAAGCTCCCAGTGTGTTTTGTACCTTTCACGCATTATATAATAGTTAAATTGTTTATATTTTTTCACATACATATTTATATTTCTTCTCAGTAAGAATTTTATGATATGTATTTGCTAGAGAGAACGTAAGAACTAGGACTTACTTTCTGTTAAACGCTACTATAAGATCTTATCTTGTAAAGTAAGATGAATTCAATAAGAACTCACGCAAATATGAAATTAAAACTGGTTTTAGATATTGCATAACATGAGAAAAACTCAAGTTCTTAAACCATGTGTTATCTTTAATTTAAAGTTGAAAACAGGTTATGAAAGACCTATATGCTTGAAGCATGCCAGTGGAGGAAATATGGAAAGGTAATGAAAAGGAGAACAAAGGTACGCCCATTCCTCCAATACACCAGCCCGATGAACTCTGCTTGAATAGGTTCCAGACAACATCAGCTTGCTATGTAAACAATTGAAACATGTAAGAATATTTGAACTTGTCTACATAAGATACAAAATTCATTCTACAACTGCAAGTTTGTACTATTCGAATCAAACTGTCGAGTCACATCTTCCACTGCATTTTTGACTTGGCAAGTTAAGACATGGTGTGCAATTTCACAGTTGCCATCATGCAGTGTGATTGCCCTTTCATAGAGCATGTTATTTATTATCCTATTCCATTTATCATCTCCAAAACCAGGAGTTTGATGCCCTAATATATGCTGACATCGCAAAAATCAATCTTCAACCCACAAATAATTGGTATATTTCTCGCTCTCTTCTTCCATTTCTAATAACTTAGCTAATATTAAGTACTCATTGAGATTAGCCATTACCAATTGAGTCCTCTGCTCTTAAACCCACAAATTAAAATGCAAAACCAAAATTAACAAATTACAAACCAATATCAAGTCATATGCACACATACCAATAATAATCATGTAAGCAACGAGGACCCCAATATTGTTAAGCATCACAAAAATTCCTCCCAACGTTATCAGATGCATCGCCCATGACCCAGCATAAGACTCCAACTCTCTGGCCTTGTATACCTCAAATGCATCTCAATAGAAAAGTCAGGGAGCGCAGCAACAAACACTATCAGACCAAGACCAAGGCCGAGTCCTTGACTTTCATGGTTGCTGGCAATGCCATGTTCCCAGTACCAATAATGCATGCGCAGTATTTTGTGGAAAGAATGAGTTACAAGGTCATTTTATTTTTACATTAGAGTACATGGTGCTGGCGTGGCTATTGATCAATTTATTGCTTGATTTTTATCAGCACAGTTTTAAATCTAGCTTTTTGGTAGTGATTCATTCTATAGAAAACAGTAAAGTTGGGTATTCTAATCTGGTTTTTGTTCTGATTTCAATCTTTTTTAAACAGGTTTATTTAGTATGTCTTTAACACACTTGATTTTTAGTCAAGAAACCAAGTTACTCACCATCCGCTGCATAGAAATTGCCTTTGGGCATCATGGCATCAAATTTGTCAAATGCAGCCAAGAACACTTTATCAGCATCATAAGCAGCTTTCTGAACCAAAACAAATCAAAAGATTCAGCTCTTGATGCTACCTTGTTTAGAAGTAAGCTGCTTCTTGAAAGGTTATTCCTACAGTCCATAATTCTAACTGAACTCATTATATAGACACTCACACAAGCAGGACCAAACCAAACAGCCCTGAGCATCACATCAGTTAGCATTGTACCAATACACAGAATCAGCAATAAAATTATTACAATTTCAAAGTGCTAGTGCAAACATACCGATCCAATATCTGCAATCAACCATGCACTACGAGTTCTTCAGAGACTTCACAAGACATTCACAAGGACAGATGCAATTTTATTTTTATCATATAAACCTTTGAGTATTCTACCTTGATTATTTACATAAAATGAATCCCTTCTTGGTAGGAGACTTTAATTTTTTTTTCTCCGTGAAGAAGTTATTCGTTGTACCATTGACCGACTACCAAAAGACTCAAGGGCTTCATGGCTATGAAGTTTCTGTTTCCATTTGTTACAAACTGACACCACAATCCACATAATCACATACATTATCCTTGTATTTCCATGCTTCAGTTTCATAATTTTGACCTCGATTCCAAATGCTTAATTCTAAGCTGGAATCATGATGATCGCTGGTACATAAAGACTTGCTTTTCTCTAATAACGCTTCCAAATTACCAAAGTGCTAAGATCCATAGGAGAAGATTCAAGAAATATCCATTAAAATAAAAATCAATATAAAAATGAAAATATTGTACTTTCTTTTATAAACATTAAGATAACAACATATTGCATCGATTCACGTAAACTCGGGTTAATTTATCAATCGCATCTCAGGTCATGAAATCATGATAACTCTATAGAAAGCAAATCAAAATAAATTATAAAACTTAAATTTTAATAAATCCAATGTTAAATGATAAAATTGAAAAAAAAATCAATTTATAAAAAGACCCAAAAAATGACACGAGTCAACCCGGTTTAATCTGTCAAACTCAAGACCCGGGTCATGAGACGAGGATATCCACAAAGAGATAAAACAAAAATAAAGTCTAATTCTCAATCAACTTGACGTTGAATGATGAAATTGAAGAAAAAAAGATCAATTAGGAAAAGGGAAAAAAAATCAAGTCAATCGAGTTAACTCACAAAACCAACAGTCTGAATCATGAAACTAGAATAAACTCACAAAAAGTAAATTGAAAAAAAAGATAAAGTTCAATCCCTAATAAGTCTAATATTGAAGGATGAAATTAAAATTAAAAAAAAATATTATTCCACTGAATAGTGTTTTGTGAAGAGGGGTATAGTAAAACCCCCTCCTCTTTTAGTTTTTTTTTTTTTCCTATTAATGCTCAACAATTTAATATCTTATTTAAATAGTAATTGCTGATATAATAAAACATTACAAATTGATAATCTAATAAACACTATGATTATTCATGAATTGCAATGTGTTATTTTGTTATCGATACTCTTCCTAATCAACAAGTATTTTTCTATCCCCACTTGCATCCCTTTGTTATGGCCTTAGCCTTAATTATTAAGAAACTGAAAAGAGTTGAGAGTAAAGAAAAAGAAAGAAAGAAAGAAAGAAAGAAAAAAGAAGAAAAAGAAAAAGACTTGTTACAAAAAATTGTCATTCATTACTTGCCTCACATGTTTCTAACCTGATCCTATATACAAGGAAATCAACTACCTGTAACTAACAAGCTAAGAAGGTGTTTGAGAGTGTGGTAGTGGTTCGAAGTGTGTTTTTGCTTGGATATGCATCAAAATAATATATTTTTTAAAAAAATAAAACCTATGGGAGCATCACACTAACCGATAAGCTACTTAATTGGCCAATAGCAAGATTCCTCCTCTTTATAGAAATTACAATACTATACTAGGTGTATAAATACACCTAGTATCACCAAGTAGAGGAAGATGAAATCTTAACCAGACACAGAGCTGTACACAACAAAGCTACAACAGAGTTACAACCACGTCACATTCTACAAACATGCATAACATACCTTCAATTTTCTTTTACATTGTCTTCTTCTCCCTTGTACACATACTGACTAAAGCATTAGAATGCCTTTATTACACAAGGGATTATTTTACAAGAACAACTCACGTCAAGCCTAGAATGCAACCACACCAATTTCTGTGTGAAGTTTTTTTTCATAACTTCATCAATGGAGCCGTTTATGGGGATTTAAACAAAAAAGCCAATTCCTTTCTTTTTGACACGATCAAAGAGTTGATGTCTTATCCCAAGTGCAGGAGTGTCACAGTAATAAATAACCCGGCAAGACCGGGGTCGAACCATAGGGAGGTGAACTATATAAATTATAATAATAATAATAATAATAACAACAATAATAATAAGAAGAATAATAAGAACAACGACAACAACAACAACAACAACAATGATGATGATGATTTAAAGAGGACTTTGAGATATAAGATTATTAAAGAAGATTAAACAATGATAAAAACAAATGTCAAGGTTAGAGGGTTCACTAATAGTATTAG
>Ga0325402_1000613_pt1 | contig 25918 bp, 13 predicted proteins | sample PopdelMetagenome_22_FD_207212 | JGI IMG/M metagenome (GOLD analysis project Ga0325402, IMG submission 207212) | Populus deltoides microbial communities from Bellville, Georgia, United States - Xylem-PdKOR-R3 | ecosystem: Host-associated > Plants > Phyllosphere > Stem > Wood/Secondary xylem...
TATCAAATCCTCAATTTTTGTATTTTATTTGCTTAATTTCCTTACACACTTCCTTTAGAGATTTTATGGAACTTCTAAGTTGTATCGGGTTTACATTTCTTAACCAAACATTTACAAGAAATGATTTTGGATTAATTGTTGTATCTTTACCTTTAATATATACATATATTCATGTCCCATTTATCAAAATTCACACATAATTCATTTTATTTCCTTTACTCAATTTAAAACATTTCTCAATGGAGTATTTGCAGTTGGAATGTGAGATTTAACAACCTTTTCATTATTGGTGAAAACAACTGGTAATTGATTTGTAATATTTTGTAAATGAATTTATCTTTTAGGTTATTCCAAGTAATTTATTGTCATGCTTTAGGCACTAATTCTTATTTCCCTAATGATGGGAAAATTTTCTCATCAAAATAGCAATCTTCAAAACATGCCTTAAAAACATCACCAGTAAAAGGTTCAAGGAATCTAATAATAGATGGAGAATCAAAACTAATGTGAATTTCTATTTTATGTTATGGAACCATTTTAGTCCTTTGTGGGGTGCTACAAGCACATATACCACACAACCAAAAGTTTGTAGATGAAATATATTTGGTGGTATACCAAAAACAAGTTGCAAAGGAGAATATTTATGGTAAACACTTGGTCTAATTCTAACCATTGATAGAGCATGTAATATATCATGTCACCAAACAAATATAAGTAATTTTGAATTCATAAATAATAGTCTAGCAATTAATTAAAGTCACTTTATAAATGATTCTGCTAGACTATTTTGAGTATGTACATGATCAACAGGATATTGAACATCAATTCCAATAAAGTGCAAAAATTATCAAATGCTTGAGAAGTAAGTTCACCAGCATTGTCCAATCGAATTTTCTTGATTAGATAATAAGAAAATTATGCCCGTAGTCTAATAATTTATGCTATTAATTTAACAAATGTAACATATGTGATCATTTACTTGATGCATCAATCAATACCATAAAATATCTAAAAGATCTGCATGGTGGATGGATAGGTCCACATATATGTTGATTCTATAAGAACCTTTAATTAAGATGGTTTGGTAATTAATTTACCTTGAGAACATACAGCACATGGATTTTCACTTGGTAAAAGAATCTTCATGTTCTTTAAAGGATGCTTATGTGAATTTTCAATACTTCATTGCATCATTATTGATCTAGGATGTCCATGTCGATCATATCGTTCTCTCTTGTTTGGATGCATTAATAGGCCTAATATATATGGTTGGAAAGCTTGAGATTTCTAGTTTTCATAGTAACTTGAGTCGTATAACAATTCCATCTGTAGCTCTAGATATGTTCCAAATAATATATAAAGCTCTAATATGACATATTTGACAAAATTTATCTAATAACTTTGACAGTGTAAAATAATATGTTCTTGAACTCCATTTGATCTTCAAATTTACCAAATATAGTTCTATATGTCTAGTATCTCCCTGAAAAATTTCAGCTCATTCCAATATAAAGTTTTAGAGATACGTTTGATTTTATAAATTTGGTCAGCAGATATTTTAAGGTCAAATTCAGACCTGACTTGGTTCATATCAAGATTAATTTAGGATTTTTATTAATTAGCTTTAAATTATGTTATTAAACTATAAAATAAATTAATTTAAGTTGATAATTATGTTATTTATGAAGAAAATCTATGAATATAGGTTGTTGTAAATTATATCATAGTTAGGGTTAGGGTTTTTTAGGTTAATTTAGATATTTTGTCCAATTGGGTATAAATTATGTTAATTAGTTATGAAATACATCAATTGAGTTGATAAGTTTTTATTGATAGAGAAAGTTGATGAATTTGGATTTTTGATGATTATATTATGGTTAGGGTTTCATCGAATAAACTTCTATCAAAATTATGTACCTTGATTAGTTTGTGATATTGATAAATTAGACTTAGATTTTGTTGTTTGATAGAATATCTCATAGTATTTTAATACTATGTTCTTATAGTGGTATTATTGTCAATATTGACAATGTATCACTTATAATGAAGGAAGTAACAAGCTCCTAACTGTTATATTAGATATGTCTCTTACCAAGCTATCTTGATTGTCAATGTGATCGAAATTACTTAAAGGATGCAAACTAGGGTGCGTCTAACTTGTTATGTAGGTGTACCCATCTCTAATGAAGGTAGTGTGAATTTAATGTTTGGGTTATCCATCGATATTTGATTGTGAATTCTAGAGTTGTACTTAAATAATAGCCCTAAACGAGGAAACCCATATAATATAGAGTTCACCCGGGTGTCAAGTTATACTCAAATGACCATATAAGCGTCACAAGTAACATATTCCTCTAGTTTAGGTGATAATGTAGTGAACCTAACATCGACACCATAAATTGTAGATATGAAAGCTTGATTGAATATGGCATCCATTTCATATGGTTGTGGAGAATCTAAACCAAGTGATGATAAATGATCATTATATTGATAAAGTTGGGTATAACATCTACATAGTTTGGCGAGCTTTCATATCCAACTGAGCTTCCTCATCTTCCTCAACCAAGCTTTCTCATATTGTTAGAAACTCATTACTTTCTCCATTATAAGTGATATTATTGTCAGTATTGACAATAATATCACCATAAAAACATAGTATTCTAATACTACGAGATATTTTATCAAATAACACAAACCCGAGCCTAATTTATCAATATTTCAAATTAATCAAGGTACATATTTTCGACAAAAGCTTATTCAACGAAACCCTAACCTTAACATAATCAGTAAAAAACCATATTTATCAATTTTCTTCATAAATAACGAGATTATAAACTCAATTAATATATTTCATAGTTAATTAACATAATTTATACCTAATTCGATAAAATCTGTAAATTAACCTAAAAAACTCTAATAATAACATAATCGACAACAACCTAAATTCATCAATTTTCTTCATATATAACACAATTATAAACTCAAACTAATGTCTTTTATAGCTAATTAATATAATTTAAATTAATTTAATAAAATCCTAAATTAATCTAAAAAAACCCTAACCTTAACTAAATCAATCAAAATAAAAAATTATCAAAAATACTATAAAATCATTATAAGAGCATGGTGTAATAAACCTTAAATTGTTGATAGTGAGTGGTTATGGTAGCGACCAAAAATCCATGAGAACTCGCAATGCAAGGAGAGAGAAAATGTCATGAGTTGGTGGAGAGAGATAGAGATGAGGTGGGGAGAGGGGGGAAAGAGAGAGGTGGAGTCGAAGTGGTCGAAATGATGTTTTATGGTTGGAATAGAGTAGGATGAGTGGGGCTGCAGTGGTGGCAAAGGGAGAGGAGGACAAACAAAAAATAAAGGATGAGTTTTAATTTTTTTGAAGTCACATGCGACTCGTAAATTGTAGATAATGCAAGTGACTCACATAAATGTGTTATTTCTCTAAATATTTCATAGACTGTGTTATTTGTTCTATTTTTTTATTATGCTATTATTTTTTAAAAAAACTCCAAAAATAACCATAGCCTGAAATTTAAGACACTAATAATAAAGAGTTTCTTTTCTAATCTATAACAGTGGAGAAAAATATTCTCAAAGTAGCACAACAAAAAAACATTTCCCAAACTAACATAACATACTCACCCACGTAGGTCATACATGTGCGACATGCCATTATTTTTTTTTTCATTATGCTAATTTTTTAATTAAAAAAACTCCAAAAATAACCATGGCCTAAAATTTAGGACACTAATAACAAAGAGTTTCTTTTCTAATCTATCACAATGGAGGAAAAAAGGTTTTTCAAACTAGCACAACTGTAAAAAAGTTCCTAAACTAATATAACATACTCATCCACACAGGTCATACTTGTGCGACCTGTTATTATTTTTGTTTTGTTTTTGGCGTGTGTAATAGACTTGCCTAAAACATTGTTTTTGTTTGGCACACATGTTTCACACACTAGAAACAAAAAAAAAAAAACAAATTCACATGTTGGCGCGTGTATTACACGTGCTAATAGGTGAGCATTCTGCAACTTTTAGGTGACACGTGTGACTCTAAAGCTCCATAGATGGCATTCCTCGGTGTCTATGGATTCGTCTCGTCAAGATTTTTGTAATAATATTAGGTTGTCGTAATTAGAGTTATAGTGTACTCCTGATGTCTCATTTTTTTTTTCTTTTATCCTTTTCTTTTATGTTTTCTCTCTCCTGCTTTAATTATTGTGCTAACCTTTTTTTCTTTTTTTTCTTCTCTTATTTAGTCCCTCAAGTCTTATATTTAGTTAATTTTAGTTATATTATTATGATTATTTTATCAATTAAACTTATTTTTATTTAAGCTGGGAAAAAATAACTATTTTTAGCATTTTTATTCAAAAATAAATATTAACTTTAGTTAATTTTTTTGCACAAAAAATATATATGAAATGATTATAATAATAAAACTAAAATTAATTGAATAGCAAAAATTGAGGGATTAAATAAAGAAATGAGCTAGAAAAAAGAAAGAAACTTTTTTTTGGCATGTGAGTTGCGCAATTAATTAAATTGTGTTACAAATTATTTTTTAACTATATTAATTTGAAAAATATTTTTATTCACTTTGGTAGTTTGGAAAAAGTCTTGATAACAAACATATCGATGGCTGCGAAGTGTTATTCATGCAAAATGAACTTAGCAAGTGGTAAGGGGTTGGCTAGGCACAATCATGCAGCCCTCTATATGGTTTTGATATATAAAGGGAAACTATGAATCCTCCTGATGGTCTCAGGAACTGTTTGGAAACACCATGTTATATGAAATTTTAATTTTTTTTAGATTTAAATTTATTTTTTTATATTTTTAGATTATTTTGATGAGTTGATGATAGAAATAATTTTTTAAAAATAAAAAAAATATTATTTTCATATATTTTTAAATAAAAAACACTATAACAAAAAAAAAAACTATTTATCCACTCTAAATAAAAAAACGATAAACATGAAAATAAAGAAGAGGAAATGAACAAATAAAGAAGGAAGACAGTAAAGGTTGCTCTGGCTGGCTAGGTAGCTAGCTCCTAGAAGAGAGGGAAAAAAAAGAGGAGGAAATAAACAAATAAAGAAGGAAGACAGTAAAGGTTGTGCTGGCTAGCTCGTAGAAGATAGGAAAATAAAGAAGAAGAAGAAATAAAGAAAAACAGGGCTTGCTGTTAATCATAGAAATCAAACCTAGAGTCAAAGTCAAGCCATAGAAAGCCAGCAAGGCAGCAACTAAATTAGAAAATTGTATTAAAAAAAAAAAGAGAGTTCAGGTCATGGCAGGAAAGGGCAGTTGAGGCTTGCCCCCCCTCCCCCTCATAACCTAACAGGCACCAAGATGGACCCCATCAACCCGCGTATTTTATTCTTACAGGACAGCTTCCACACGCCCCGTTCCAAGCATCGAATTTCTTGACAACTGTCCTATTCTATTTTCTCCTATTTCCTATTCCCTCCTCCTCCTCCTCCACCACCCTCTAAAGACTCCTTACCTCTCCGCTCCCTAAACCATATATATATATATTTCTTCTTGTTTGCCCTATTTCTACTAGCATGTCTCAGAGACCTAGCGTCCCTCATCCTTCTTCCATGCTTTTAGCCCACGTCTCCGGTGACTTGAAACCCAACTGGTAACATAAAAGAACAACAAAAACCCAATCTTGCGTACACGAAAACATTCTTTTATTCTTTTTAACCCAACCAAACGATACTTAGTTTGCTGATAATCATGGGTGTCAAGGGTTTTGTTGAAGGAGGTATCGCTTCAATTGTTGCTGGGTGCTCCACTCACCCTTTGGATCTCATCAAGGTCCGTATGCAACTCCAAGGCGAAAATTTACCAAACCCACAACAAGTTCACAGTCTCCGCCCAGCTTATGCCTTCAACTCCGCTGCAATCCCTCATAATTCCGTCCACATCCCTCCACCACCACTACCGCGTGTGGGGCCAATTTCTGCCGGAGTCCGCATCTTCCAGTCCGAAGGTGTCGCCGCTCTCTTCTCCGGCGTCTCCGCCACGGTCCTCCGCCAGACTCTCTACTCCACCACGCGCATGGGACTCTATGATATTCTGAAGCAAAAATGGACCAATCCGGAGACAGGAAACATGCCGTTGCTGAGCAAAATAACAGCCGGTTTAATCGCCGGAGGGATCGGAGCTGCTGTTGGTAATCCAGCTGATGTGGCAATGGTTAGAATGCAAGCAGACGGACGTCTACCTTCGTCCCAACGGCGGAACTATAACAGTGTGATTGACGCTATTACGAGAATGTCGAAGCAGGAAGGTGTTGCTAGCCTGTGGCGAGGGTCATCTCTTACGGTGAACCGCGCGATGATTGTTACAGCATCGCAATTGGCATCGTATGATCAGATTAAGGAAATGATTTTGGAGAATGGAATGATGAAGGATGGGTTAGGGACTCATGTGACGGCGAGTTTTGCAGCGGGTTTTGTGGCGGCGGTGGCGTCGAACCCGGTAGATGTGATTAAAACCAGGGTCATGAATATGAAAGTGGAGCCAGGGAAAGTTGCGCCTTACAGTGGAGCAATTGATTGTGCAATGAAGACAGTGAAAGCTGAAGGTATCATGGCCCTTTACAAGGGCTTTATACCTACAATTTCAAGACAGGGTCCTTTTACTGTGGTTTTGTTTGTGACTCTTGAGCAGGTTAGGGAGTTGCTCAAAGATTTCTAATTGACGACGACGACGACGAAAAGCATAGTATAATTGGGTTGGTGGTATAATTACTAGTATCATATAGGAACAAATTTTATCTGATGTGCTATTTATTTATTTATTTATTTATTATTAATAATTTTCATTTCACATTATGATGAATCGGGTAATAATTTTATTCTTGAAAATTTTTAATCATCTTAGATTTTTTTAGATTTTTTTTTTCTATGATGAGAAGAATCATTCAAAATGGTGAGTTAAATTAATTTTTGTTTTACAGACAATTCAGTGGATGTTTGGAATTATAATACAAGTCGTTTTTTAAAAAGCTTTTTTTAATATATTAAAATAATATTTATTTTATTTTTTAAAATTTATTTTTGATATTAACCTATCAAAACAATCTAAAAAAATAAAATTAATATAAATTTAAATTTTTTTAAAAATATAATTTAGCAGCAATATAAACATCACTTTAGATTGGTTGGTTAGGTAAGGTGGAGATTAAGAGCTTGGAAGTGAGTTTGTATTTGCTTTTTTTCTCAATAATAAAAATATAGTGTTTGATTAATTATAAGAAATTGTGGTTTAAATATAGGTTCCACCAAAAGTTTGACTTCAGTTACTGGAAAGTAACTTTAACTTGTTTTTTTATAGTTATTAAACCCGGTCTTGCGGGTTGACCCGAGACCTAGTTGCTGGACTGGTTCTGAGTTGTTAAAAGACCGACAAGTACAGCAACCCGGTAAAACCCGGATGACCCGGCGGGTCGATCCATGACCCGGGTGACCCGGGAGAACCCGGATGAGACCCGGTTCTTCTTCAAATGTGGTTTCCGTCATTCGACTTCTCTTTTTATTTCTTTATCTTCTCTATAATGAGCTGCTATTTGCAAATGCTCCAGTCGTTCATGGAAGCTGGTCCGACAAAGACAAACAGGCTGAGAAGTTTGTTGCCATGCGCAAGGCCACTCTTGGAAAAGAAACACATAAATGAATGGTTTATATTGTTTGATTTTCAGACCATAAGAGTAATGCAAAAACAAGCAAATCACCCAAGTCTCTTGGTTTGGCCAATAGGTAGTTGGGGAAAAAGAGGGATGGGCTCTCTAGTTTTGGCCAAAAGAGGAGGGGGGTGACTGAGATAGGGATGAGGGAAGTTGTGGCTGGGTCTATGTGGCAGCTGCTTTGCCCAAGTGAAAAGGGAAGCTTTACTAGTTCTGGGAGAGAAAATCCAAAGCAAGGGGGTGGCGACTTGTTTTTATTTTTGGTAGAGATAGGGAAAACTTAGGGCTGTCTGTGCCTTCTTTTAATTTTATTTTCTTTTTAATTAAAAAAATAACATATTATTTTTTAATGTGAAATAAAAAAATTTAAAATATTTTTTTTAACTTTATTATTTATAACATATATATTCTATATTTACATATATTGTTTTTTAATTTTTTTCATATAAAATATTAAAACTTTAATATATATATATATATTTTAATTTTTTCGGATTGACCCGAGTCGACCCGGGTTGACTCATAAAACCTAGGACCTGGCTCCTTAACGGGGTCAATTTCCAAACCGGGTTTAATAACTATGGTTTTTCCTGAAAGCTCACTTCAGTTATTATTTTATTTGTGCAAGCTTATTTTTTTTTCAAAACAGAGGAAGAACCATTGAAAATACAGTGAGACCAAAATAATCTTAACCTTTACCTTTCTTTCAATTTATCTTTTCCGACAAAAAAAAGAAAAAGAAAGAACCATTGACAATACACTTGCCAAATGAGCTCTTAATATATAATTTACTATACTTTAGCAAAATCTTTAACAAAAAAGTAATTAATCAAACAATAAAAATAGAATTTTAATGGCGCATTGTTGTATTAATGACATAATAATCTAGTATACAATAATATAATTCAAAACTATAAAATTATTATGTTTTTTTAATTATTTTATTATTAACAACACTTTCAACAATAGTTTTAACAAAACACCTTCTAATTGTTTTTTATATAATTATAATTTTAACCGTATTTTTAATCAAACATATATTTTAATCCAACCAATTACAACAAAAATGATTTTTTTAAATCTATTTTTTTAAAACCATAACCACAAAAGTTACCACAATACTAAACATACAATATATTATTGGTTAATGTTGGATCTGTTTTTCTTTTGTCTTGACTTTGAACATTGAAATAGAATAGAAATACCATAAATTGTCGGTGATGTTTTAAGGTCTGTTTGTTTTTGCGATTCAACTCATTTTTTAAAGTGTTTTTCAAATTATTTTTTATTTAAAAAAACATTAAATTGGTTTTTAGAATAATTTTGATGTGTTTTAGTTAAAAAAATCTTAAAAATATTATTTTGATATATTTAAAATTAAAAAATATTTTTATAAAAATATCTTGCACTATACTACCAAATATACTTTAAAAAAAAATATAATTAAAATGTTTTTGTCACTAATATTGTTCTTGCCAATAAAATAAGATATAATATGAGGTTTTGGTCGTTTGTGTTTTGCTATAAATTATAAGAGCATATAAACTATAATGTGACTCATTTACTATAAGATATTATTACTATTCACTCTCACATTTCATTATTGACTGCAATAATGCAATTTTTTTAAAAGTTTAATTTGGTCATTGATCTTATATTTTGTATAATTAAGCTATTTTGAGCCCAAATTAGAGCTTAATTGCATGTTTTTTTTGTTGTTGTGAGGGTTTAATTGAAAGATAAGGGACTGAAGTGACACACACACATGTAACATAAGTGGTTCTTTAGAATTTTCTTTGAAAGTTCATTTGCATCCCCATCTTTTAAAGTTATTAGGTGATCAATACCTATAATTTTTTAAAATGAAATTTTGGTATAAAACTTTATTTTCCTTAATTTTTAATCCTATTTTGGTGGAGAAGAGAGGGTGGGTTGTCGAATTCTAGTTTATAGAGAGAAAATTATCGTTAGGAAAGATTTAGACCACCAAAATGGTTGATTTTTATGTCAAATGATTACATATGAAAAAGGGGTTTCTATTGTGTATTTCTTTTTTTACATTCAAAACACCTAAAAAAACATATATGAACTCATAAATATATAAGGTTTTGAATTGATTTTGGATTTTGGACCCTTTTTTTTTTTTAGAGGTCATGGGTTGGTGTAACAAGGTTCCAAGGATGTTTTATAGGTGTTGTCGCACCCTCGCGGCGTCGCGATGACCCTTCCCGATTGATTTCAGGGTTTTTTTGTTCTTGTTTTGTGATTAAGGGAGTCACAACCTAGTATTATGGTCACTAGAAACCCTAACTGGTCTTTCAGAGATTCTAAGGCAAGGGACTGGTTGCGTAAAGGGAAGGTATTAACACCCCTAATACGCCCTACCTAAAGTAAGCTGCTTGGTGTTTGGTTTGCCTTATAATTGCTATGGTGTTGGTGTTCTCTTAATTAGTTTTCATAGGATAAGTTTGCTATGATGAATGAATTTGTGTTCAAAATCTAAAAGTAATGTCGCACGTGTGCGGCGTCGCGGCGATCGTTCTCCACCCTCACTCAGGGGTGGTATGTCTATTTTGGAATATATGAGAAGACAAGGAATTCTTGTCTTTTATCAGTGGAAAAAAAGAATGGGAGTTGCCACCTAGTATTATGGTCACTAGGAACCTTAACTGGTCTCAGAGATCGGGTATGGAGACTGATTGCGTAAAGGGAAGGTATTAGCACCCCAAATACACCATACCTAAGATAAGCTGCATTGTTTTATTTTTCTGATCAAGATCTAAGGTTTGGTCGCGTTTTCTAATTGTTGGTCCTGTCTGTCTAAAATTCAAGAAAAGTCATCCTCAATAAGGAGGTTCTTATCTTAACGGGGTAAAATCTAACAGTTCTAGCATCCAAAAAAAGAATTTGATATCCAGAATATGTATTACGTGTAATGTCGTACCCCGGATGCTAAAAGACAAACAAAATAATTTTTTTTTATAAAATTTTAGCCAATGTTCTCTTGACTTTAATAAACTGGTTATTAAAGCTAAAATGAATGCTAAAACATTATTTTTTTGGTGTATGAATAACACAATATGATTTTTCAGCTTTGAGACACTTAGCCGTATGCACAAAATCATTTTTTTCTTTTTACAATATTTTTTTGTATTTTGGAAGTTTTGACGAAAACCGAGCATTTTAATATCGGATTTTGTATTTTTAACAACATAAAAGTACTGCCCAATATTAGTCAAAATGACATAAAAATATGCGGGAAAATTGTAAAATCCCAAAAAAATATTTTAGAATTTTTCTTTTAACAAAAAAAACCGGGCCGGACGTGGGCTAATCATTCTGAGCTGGGCCTGACCCGACCCATATACTGTGGGCTAGACTCAGCCAAGCCGCATGGGCTAGGCTGATGTTCCAGCCCATAACCAAATAAGCTGGTTACTGTGCATGAGCACAGTAACCAGCCAACTCTACATTTACTGCAGAACGTGATTAATTCACGTTCTGCATGCAAATGTAGGCGACATTAACAACAGGGAAGAGGGAGGCGCAGTTACTTGGAGCGGTGGCGATGCTGGCGACTACTGGTGGTAGCGGAGGCGGCGGGGGTGGTGGTGTAAGCGACGACTGTTTTCTTTCCTTCTCTCTTGTCTCCTCTGTTTCTCTCCTTAGCCCCTCCTCTGTTTTTTTTTTGTTATCTTCTCTTTCTCCTCTCTGTCTCTCCTCTTCTGTCCTCCCCCTCTGTTTCTCCTCATGTCTTCTATTTCTCTCTCTCTGTTATGTTCCTCTTCTCCCTCTCTGGTTCCGCTGGCGTTGGCAGCGTTGATGGTGGCAGAATGGCGCTGTTGTTGTGGCGGTGGAGAGGAAGCACATCGGTGGTGCCCAGGTGGTGAGGAACGATCCTTCTTCTTCTCTGTACAATGACCCCCAGTCTCTGTTCTTCTCTTCCCCATGTATGCTTTCGTTTTCTCTCCTTTGTCTCTAAAAAAAAATCCCACTTCCGGTTTCCCTTTCCCCTCTGCTTTCTCTCTAATCTCCCTCTCTTTCAAACAATTCTTCCTCCTCTCTCACCTTCTGTTGCTTCTCTCTTCTCTTGCAATCCATTCCCCACCTCTCTCTTTTTTCCTCCTTCTGTCTTCTCCCTTCTTTGTATTTATAGCTAAGCGGAATCAGAGTCCCCCCTGCCTTGTTCTATCAAGACGCAGGAGGGAAACGAGGCTACCTTACCCCTACAGGGTAAGGTGGTCGGTTGTCTGCAGAGCAAGGTCAGGGCATGGGTTGTATTCATGGTGGCATGGTAAAGGTAATGGCTTGGTCCGGGTTTTGTGGGCAAGTGGGAGGGGAAAGAGAAGGAGAATAACAGGGAAAAAAAAGATTTAAAATCTTCTTCTTCCCTGTCTCTACATGGGTAGGGAAGAAAGAGAACAGTGCCATTTAAAACGACACTGTTTTGGGTTTTTTTTGTGAAAAAAAGAAAATGTAATTGGGAAGAACCCAAAAATGAGTTATGATAGTTGCCCCCTCTTTACAATGCTTATGGAGCAAAGATTTTGCGTAGTAAGCTTGTAAAGAAAACAAAAGGAAAGAAAATGATCTGATTCTCTTGGGTGACCTGCCCATTTTGAAGAAAAAGTGATCTATTTTAACGGGCAACCTGCCCACACATTCATGGTGGTCTATTTTAACGGGCGACCTGCCAACACATTCATGGTGGTCTATTTTCAGGGGTGACTTGTCCACACATACTCATTTTGGTCTATTTTCAGGGGCGACCGACCCACACGCACTTACCCTGGTCTATTTTCACGAGCGACCTACCCACACACACACTCACACTAGTCTATTTTTAGGGGCAACCTGCCCACACACACTCACACTAGTCTATTTTCAGGGGCGACCGACCCACACACATTTACCTTGGTCTATTTTCACGGGCGACCTGCCCAAGTAGAAAAAGAAAAGAGTGGTTTCATTGTAATGGGTGACCTACCCGGGTGGAAGAATGGTTTCATTGTAATGACGTACCCAGATAAAAAAAACATGGAGAATTGGTCGCGTTGTAATGAGTGACTTACCCAGAAAAATATTGGTCTTATTGTAATGGGTGACCTACCCAAAAGGAAAAAAAGAGGAGTGGTCTTATTGTAATGGATGACCTACCCAGGTGAAGGAATTATCTCATTTTAATGGGTGACCTACCTAGATAAAAAGACAGAGAATTGGTGGCGTTGTAATGGGTGACCTACCCAGAAAAATATTGGCGAAAGCTCAAAGGCACACTCGAAAGGAGGTAGGTTAGAAAACGCACTACCTAAGAGATGATGGCTCAAAGGCGCACTTGGAAGGAGGTAGGGTTAGAAAACATACTACCTGAGAAATGGTGGCTCAAAGGTGCACACAAAACGATGTGAGGGCACAAAGGCGCACTTGAAATGAGGTAGGGTTAGAAAACGCACTACTCAAAAGGTGATGATGAAACACCAATCTGACAATGTTGAAAACAATGCATTATGATCAATATGCATGTATACTTGAGAAATATAGGTCCCCATTTCTTCATGGTGTCTTTCTTTTCTCAAAAGTTGGAGTGTTGATAGTAAACTTCAATGGCTTCTTCGCTCTTGCTTACTCGAGTCATATCTTGTGATCTTAACCTTTAGGAAGGGCTTGATATCATCATACTTCTTGGTCCTCCGCCTTTTATCTCAAGGGTTTCTAATTTTGCCCAGTATTTTTTTAGAAAGGGAATCATGGATCCAGCCCTACCATGCATTTTTTGATTGCCCCCTATCTTGATCATGCCCTCAAGTATTCAAATCGAGTTTAGGGATGAGGCTATGTAAAGGAAGGTTTGACAAGGAGTTGTTTTCATACAGAATTTTTTGAATTTCAAAGCTATTCCAGACACAGAAATCATTTTGACATTGATTCAAAGCAAACTCATTCTGAAGAAATTCAAGTGATTCCTATGAAGAGGTTTTCAGAAGTGATGAAAACTTTTTTTTGTTTTGCTTTTGGCGAAAATGTGAAGGGACGTTTGGTTGGTTAAAATGGTTCAAGATTTAATTTGATGGTTACAGAGAACTGGTATTCAAAGCATTCATTTTATTTGCATGAATAATGATTTGGTTCGCATGAGAAAACACTTCCTACCGATCCAGATTGCTTGCCTTTGATTAGAAAGGGCTTGATTAGGTGTGTAATGTAGGCTTGGGCTATTGGTTACGAAGAAAAAGGATATTTGTAGGCTTAAAAGGTGTTTAAAGAATTTTAAAACTAAGAATCACTTGTGCTTGTTTCCTGACCTTTTGTCTTTTGAATTGTCTTTCCAAAATAGTCTATCGTGCCCCCCAATGTTGAGCTTGGGCTCTTTCTCTTTGTTTTTTCTTTCTTCACTTGGTTGAGCATCATCATATCAGTTATTTTTGTGAGAAGCTCAATTTTTTGGACCCTTTGGTTTTTTCTTCATGCCCTCAACTTTGTTTGGACACTTTTGATGATTGAGAAATTTCTTTTATGCCCCCTAGTGTCGCTTGGGCACTTTCAATCATTGAGGTTTTTTTTTTTGCTATGTCTCTCGCACTTGCCCCTAGTGTGGGGTGTGATCCTAGCTAATGTTATTTTCAAAAAAACTACCAGGTTAAAAAATGGACTGCAAATGATATATTTTAGCCTTATGAAAGGATTATAAAAAATGACCTTTTCTTATCTCAAACACATGCACTTAGGATCGGTAAGCCTTGTTTTCATGCGAGTATGCAAAATGGTATCTCATTATTCATCCAATTAAAACTCAGTTTTTGGAGTCACTTCATGGTGTTTTTGTTTTATGTTTTTTTTTTGTTTTTTGGTTTTCTAGGTGTATGGTTACCTTTCTAAGGAATCACTTTAATTTTCAGTACTCGTTTGTTTTGAACAAACACCAAAATGATTTTTGTTTTGTACTAAACTTTGAATTTTAAAAAATCCTTGTGAACATGTGAGATCATGCATTGTTTTGGGAAGAAAAGGGAAAACATCAGTGGTTTCATGAGTAAAAATTATACTTAGTGTGTTATTTGCATGAAACAACAAGAAAAATGAAGACATGTCCTGAACACAGGAAAACATATGATCTTATTAATAAGAAAGGCTCATTTGACAGAGAAAGTCTTGTGGCCTTATGAGCCAAATTACTAACAAGACTGAAACAGGTTGAAACAAAAATGATCAAACAAAAGACAATAATAAGGCAGGCTTCATCCTTCCATTTTCATAAATCTCCTCTCAGGCTAGCCTTCCCACAACAGTTCTTGTAGAGGTCCCATTGACAGCAGGGACAAAAACTGTGGTCAAAATTCAAGTCCTTCAAAATTTATGCTGCTTTTCTCGCACCCTACCTTGACCATTAGTGCTTTCTAAGCATTTTACCTCTAGTGCCTTTACTTATCCACTGCTTCAAGCATGATTAGGTACAGGGTTCGTGTTCACATTAGAAGCGTCTTCCAATGCTATCCACCCTGCCTTGATTAATTGCAAAAGCTTTCTCTTAAAGGAGTTGCAAGTATGAATGTTATGTCCAACAACACCGACATGATATTCGTAAGTGAGCTCTGGCTTGTACCAGCTAGGGTAAGGTGGTTATACGGGCGTTAGAGGTTTGGGAGCTACCTGCCCGATGCTTAATAGCTTCTGGTACATCTCATTCAATGGTAGCGGTAATGAAGGTAGTTGTTTTTGGACCTTTTGATAATTTCCAATTTGGCTTTTGGCTTGAAAGTTTTCGGGCTCTAGTTTTTTGATGTCGGCAACTTGGGATGGAGTATGGTAGTTTTAGGATGAGTTCTTCCTACCCTTATAGTCATCTCCAACGTGGTTGACCTCTTTCTTTTCGAAGCCTCTTTTCTTGGTGAGTGCAGAAATTCTACCACTCTTGACGCCTTGCTCTATACGTTCACACACTACCATAGCGTCAGTGAATTGCTGGGCCGAACCACCCATCAGATGCTCATAGTATGACACTTTGAGTGTGTTGGCAAATAAAGTTACCATCTCTTTGTCCAAAAGTGGAGGATGGACTTGAGCAGCTGATTCTCGCCATCTTTGAGCATATTCCCTTATACTTTCTTTGTCCTTTTTCTCTAGATTGGACAAGCTGGTTCTGTCGGGAGTAATATCCATATTGTACTTGTACTGTTTCATAAAAGCATCCACCAGATCTTTCCATCTCCGGATCTTTGTGTTGTCCAATCTCATGTACCAGTTCAATGTTGCCCCACTTAAGCTATCTTGAAAAAAATGCATCAGTAGATTTTCATCATGTACTACTTCTGCCATTTTGTTGCAATAGGACTTGAGATGAGTCATGGGGCGTTGTGTTCCACTATATTTGATGAACTTAGGAACACAAAACTTTTTCAGGACAACCATATTTGGGACTAGACACATCTCTGTTGCCCATACTGGATCATATAAGTCTACCCCCTCAATTACTCTGATTTTGGCTTATAGCACCTCCATCTTATCTTGATCAATGCTAACAGATGACTTGGCCTTGTGGGACTCGTTAGCAAATGCATCCATGATTGCAGGGTCTGGTGTAGGTGTCGTTGACTGCACAAATGTTGGATTATGTTGAGGTTTTTGACCATGTTCACTCATTCTTTCTTCGGGCTGAGCTATTGTTGGAATCTGATTAAAGGTGACTGGTCGGTTAGAAGGACTTTCACCATAGGTATTTCTCAATGTTTGCTCGAGTAAGCTAGTGAGGTGAGCCACACTTGTCTTCAGAGGCTCCAACTCTTCTTGAAAATAGGCGTCACGGTGAGCGCGCTCTTCATCTTCCATGTTTCTCGCTCGAAGTCGGGTGTTGTAGACTCTTTGGGGACCTATATTTCAACCTACTGCATGTATGTATGTTATTTACAATGAATGGATGTATGTGTACGATGTAAATGTATGTACATGCATATTAGGGAGTTCATACTCTAAGGATAGGTTTGGGCCATTATATGATGGGTGGCTTTCTACCTGGTCTCAAAGGGGTCTCTTGTTGTCCCAGTGATCACCCTCATGAAGGCAATATGGGGGGCTCAGTAGGTAATGAGATGGCATGTACACCAATCATTACTAGTCTAAGCACTCAGCGAAGAGTTAGGGTTTATACAAACTTAAACCTTGACTAAAAGTCGTAAGGTAAACTGCTAGTCCCCCACTTAACCTAAAGTTTTTTCAATATAATTCCCCTCAAATGTGAATGATGCATGAAATAATTTTATACAATGCATGAACAAATATGTACAAAATTAAAGCTTATGAGCAAATAAGAACTGCATATTAACAATGACAAACAAAACCAACAATAACAAAAAAATCAGACAAAACAAATGCTTAGTCCATAAGATCCCGAGTGGAGTCGCCATTCTGTCGCATGTGTGCGGCATCGCGACGATCTTCCTCCACCCTCACTTAGGGGTGGTATGTCTATCTTAGCAGATATGGGAAGATAAGGAATTCTTGTCTTTTATCAGTGGAAAAATAGAATGGGAGTCGCCACCTAGTATTATGATCACTAGTAACCCTAACTGGTCCCAGAGATAAGGTACAGAGACTGATTGCGTAAAGGGAAGGTATTAGCACCCCAAATACGCCCTACCTAAGGTAAGCTGCATTGTTTTATTTGTCTGATCAAGATCTAAGGTTTGGTCGTGTTTTCTAATTGTTGGTCTTGTGTATCTAAGATTCAAGAAAAGCCCTCCTCAATAAGGAGGTTCTTATCTTAATGGAGTAAAACCTAACCGTTCTAGTGTCCAAAAAAGAATTTAATATCCAGAATATGTATTACGCGTAATGTCGTACCCCGGATACTAAAAGGCAAACAAAATAAAATTTTTGTTGTTTTTGAAATTTTAGCCAATGTTCTCTTGACTTTAATAAATTGGTTATTAAAACCAAAATGCATGCTAAAACATTATTTTTTTGGTGTATGAAAAACGCTATGATTTTTCAGCTTTAAGACATTTGGCCGTATGCACAAAACCATTTTTTTCTTTTTTCAATTTTTTTTTTGTAATTTTGAGAGTTTTAACGAAAACCGAGCATTTTAATATCAGATTTTGTATTTTTAACAGCATAAAAGTACTGCCTGATATTAGTCAAAATGAAATAAAAATACATGGGAAAATTGTAAAATCCTAAAAAAATATTTTAGAATTTTTCTTTAAACAAAAAAACCGGGTCGGACATGGCCCAACCATTCTGGGCTGGGCCTATCCCCACCCATATACTGTGGGTTGGACTCAGCCAAGCCGCGTGGGCTGGGCTGGGCTGATGTTCCAGCCCATAATCAAATAAGCTGGTTATTGTGCATAAGCACAGTAACCAGCCAACTCTGCATTTGCTGCAAAACGTGATTTATTCACGTTCTGCATGGAAATACAGGCGAGGTTAACAATAGGGAAGAGGGAGGCGCAGTTACCTGGAGCGGTGGCAATGCTGGCGGCAACGGAGGCGGTAAGGGTGGTGGTGTAAGCAGCGACTTTTTTCTTTCCTTCTCTCCTGTCTCTTTTGTTTCTCTCCTCAGCCCCTCCTCTGTTTTTTTTTTCATTATCTTCTTTTTCTCCCCTCTATCTCTCCTCTTCTTTCTCCTCTTCTGTCCTCCCCCTCTGTTTCTCCTCTTGTCTTCTATTTCCCTCTCTCTGTTCTGTTCCTCTTCTCCCTCTCTGGTTCTGCTGGCATTGGCAGCGTTGATGGTGGCAGAATGGTGGTGTTGTTGTGGCGGTGGAGAGGAAGCACAACGGTGGTGCCTAGGTGTTGAGGAACAGTCCTTCTTCTTCTCTGTGCAGTGACCCCCAGTCTCTGTTCTTCTCTTCCCCACGTATGCTTTCGCTTTCTCTCCTTTGTCTCTAAGAAAAATCCCACGTCCGGTTTCCCTTTCCCCTCTACTTTCTCTTTAATCTGCCTCTCTTTCAAACAATTCTTCCTCCTCTCTCACCTTCTGTTGCTTCTCTCTTCTCTTGCAATCCGTTCCCCACCTCTCGTTTTTCCTCCTTCTGTCTTCTCCCTTCTCTGTATTTATAGCCAAGGGTAGAAAGAGTCCCCCTTGCCTTGTTCCATCAAGACGTAGGAGGGAAACAAGGCTACCTTACCCCTATAGGGTAATGTGGTCGATTGTCTGTAGGGCATGGTCGGGGCATGGGTTGTATTAATGGTGGTAGGGTAAAGGGGATGGCTTGTGTCCTGGTTTTGTGGGCAAGAGGGAGGGGAAAGAGAAGGAGAATAGCAGGGAAAAAATGATTTAAAATCTTCTTCTTCCCTGTCTCTGCATGCGCAGGGAAGAAGGAGAATAATGTCGTTTAAAACGACATTGTTTCGGGTTTTTTTTTAAGAAAAAAAATGTAATTGGAAAGAACCTAAAAATGGGTTATGACAAGTAAAAACCCTTGGTCAATATGGATCATACCTTTAGATATGTCTACAAAGTACTAAGGCGAACCAATGCAGATCTCTTGAACTCTGTGTTTGATTCAAACTAAATTTATTAAAATAGAAATCCAAGGAGATTCCATGTGCTTTAAAAGCTCATTTTCCCTTAGTATTTCAAGAGTTTGTGACTCGTAAATCGCAAGAAGAAGGGACAAAAATTTAGAAATCTAAGGAAATTCATAGCGTTTTAAAAGCTTATTTTCGCCTTAGTGTTTCATACTCTCACGGCTCGTAAACCGTGGAGTCAAATATTGAAATGTCCTCAATTATAATTAAGGTTTCTTTCAAGGATGTGTGATGACTTATTATTCCTAGAAATTTGTTTTGGATATTTACCACTTAGGGTTTCTTTATCCAAATATTAACAGTGAATAATAATAAGTTGTTCCCAATAATATTTTGGATATTCATCCCTTTAAGATTTCTTTATCCAAACATTAACGGTGAATAATAGATGAATTCTCCACAAAATAATATTTTTGTATTTTTTTTAATATTGGCTAATACCCTTTAGAGTTTTACAAACATGTTGTAAAATCCAGAAATACAAGAAAATTATTTTTTTTATTGTGTTTAAGAAATCCATGTGAAAACACATTTTCAAAAATTCAAATATTTATTTTTTTTAATAAAAAAACTTTCAAAACATGTTAGGGTATTGGTCGTATGCAACATACAAGAAAGTATTTTTTTTGCCTTTTTTTTTCAGATATATATATATATATATATATAATACGAAATAAATACACAAAAAAAAAACCAACGATATTACATGTTTTTTGGGGCTAAGTCCAGCTCGGCCCATGTGGCTGGGCTGAACCCAGCAGGCCTAGCTGGGTCACTGGTTTAGACCAGTGACCTGGTTGGGCACTATTGCAGGTTGCATGCGTAAAATACTCACGCATGCACTGCACAGTGTGAAGGTAATTAATTTACCTTTGCACAGTGCCAAACGCTAAAAATACAAGTGCGAAACTAGAAGAGAAGAGAAACAACTTACCTGGTCTGCTAGCGATCAAGTTTTTTCTACTCTCCGCTGTCTGCGTTTGTCTGTTCTTCTTTTGTATCTTTTTTCGTCTGCCCTCCACCGTCTTTGTTCGACTGTCCTTCTGCTGGTGCTCTCTCTGGAGATGATGAGGAAGATGGCGATGAAGGCATGTTATGCTGGTTGAGTTCACGCCCCTGCCTGTGTTTTTCTGCTTTCGACAATGTCGTTGTCGATTCTCTCTTTTGTTACTTTTTCTCCCTTCCTTTTTTTTTTCTCTCTTTTCTTCTCTTCTCCTCTGTTTCTTCTTCTCTGCTCTGTATCCTTTTTTTTCTTTCACATTCCAGTGAAGGTTTTTCTTCCGTCTCCCAGTACCAAAGAAAAGCCCCCTTTCTTTCTCCTTGTTTTGCCTGCGTCTCTCCCCTCTTTTTTGGTCTCTTATCTCTGTTTTTACTTTCCCTTCTCACTTTGGTAACTGAGATGGTTGAAGACAAAGGTGCTGCAGCTTCTGCGCATAGCCGGTGGTCACTGCTTCTGGGACAGTGAAAACGATGGTCACGCCAATCGTTGATCTCTGTTCCTTTTCTTTCCTTCTTTTTTTCTGCCCCATTCCACTAGGTCAGTAGAGGTTTATATAGCATAATCACAGCTCTTTATTAGGAAAGATTCAATGCACTAATTTTAGGATGCAAATCCCTGCTGATCTGCAGTAAAAAAACGCAAAAAAAGAAACTGAAATATCCTGATTCCTATTCTGATTTTAGTAATTAGTTTCCATTGATCAAAGGGTGGTATAACTCCTTTCTTTCCTTCTATAGCTGGGATCATGAGGCACCAGCTGCTCCTTTTAAAATGAGGCAATAAAAACATGGTCTGCAGCTCTCCAATCCAGCAAGAGAAACATGGAAACTAGTAGGAAATTTGCAAAGAAAAACGGAAAGAAGTCAGATGGGTAAGGGTGCATGCTGCAAAGTCTTATTTTTCTTATTCGGTGTGGTAGAAATCCCGTCATTTATGATGATCTAGCCCCCCTCTCCAGCTTCTAATATCCTTCTTCAATTAAATCTCTTATCTTAGCACTTTTCAATTTAGTCTTTGGTCCCAAAAAAATCCTTCGAATCAGGCCCGCGAACTTGGGCTAAACCTTTATCTCGACAGGATTCTCTACTTTCACACTAGATATTCAAATGAGAATATCTTGAGCTTCTGATATTGAAATCAAGCGATTCAAAAGCCCAAATTTATCTACACATCCAGGACTACAACTTTAATGAAGGATTCAAAGTGAGATAAAATTATTTTAAAGAATAGAATCTGGCTGTAATCTGGTTGGTCAAAAACGATCTCCTGATCTAATTCAGAAACTGACAATGCAAAGCATCCCGATATGACTGAGAGTATGACCTAAGAACAAATCAACAAAATTTGTGATGGAAATAGATTCTTTAGTGCAAAACTCGGGTCAAGATCCTTCTCGTGGCAGGATTCCATGTTTTCACGCTAGATTTTACATAGGAATATCTTGAGCTTCTGATATCAAAATCAAGCAATTCAAAAGCCCAAATTCATCTACATGTCCCAGACTACAACTTTGATGAAGGATTCGAAGTGAGATAAAATCGTTTTACATACAAAATCTGGCAGGAATCTGGTTGGTCAAAAAGGTTTTCTTGATCTGACAATGCCGAGCATCCAAATCTGACTAAGAGTCTACCCTAAGAACAGTGATCCCTAGCACCCAATAAAGATGTAGGTCAATTTTTCAACATGTCATGAGTGACAAAATATAGCTAAGATGGTCAGATATCGTACAAAACCAAGTCAGAATCAAAGCTGAAGTTGGAACAAAAAATTACGATAGCAGCAAAATCATTTTTAAAAAAAAATACAAATTCTGAGGGATTTATATGAAGACTCCTTATCAGCCTAAGAAACTTGACGCTTTTGACAGCAAAGGGGAGGATAAAAAAAAGTAGAAAACAACTCAAACAGGGTTCAAAAAAAATATTTCTTTCTCCTCCGTTTTTGTCAATTTTCCATCAAACATGAGCTACATTCCTGCACTTGGTTCAAAAGGGGTACACACCATCTTTAGCACGTGGGGCCCAAAAATGAGTAACAACAGGTGTTTTGGATCAAAAATGGGTTGAAAATATTTTTTTGGGTAAAACAAAATCTCATTTTTTCCTGCCAAACCAGTGGTCAGATTCTGGGATTAACAAACAATGGGTCATATGTTTTTGGTTGCAACTAGTTAGACTGGACAATGCATCGTCCACCCTATTGAACTTCTAAAAAAATAAAAGGCATGCGCACAAGGGCCTTTTCTTTATTGGGCCAAGCCCAATAACACCTAGCCTCATTTTCTTTTCTTTTTCAATTTGTTTTTATATTAATGGCTTTGTGTGCGTGTGTTTTTGTTAAATAATTTTTAAATTTATGTTTTAATTAATACATTTTCTCAATGATTTTTTGGGTTTTTTATCCTTTGTTGAATAGCGATAATTTTTTTTAATTATATTAGACATGTTTAATTTTTTCTGAAGTTAATATGATTCATCTTTAATTTTTTTTATATAGATTAAATATTTATTGTTTACAATATTTTTAATATGTGTAACCTTGAATAATATTTTTTTCTTTTATTTTATTCATGAATTTTATGTGTATAAATCTTTATTACAAATTGATTTTCATAAACAAATTCATTAAACACATCATGGTAAATAATCCATGTTGAGATATTAAATATCTTGATTTACATTGGTATCTTAATTTTTCTAGTTATCTTTTTTTTTATCTTTAATTATTCTTTGTCATTTATTTACATAATGACTCATGATTTCTTTAATTGAATGTGTGTATAAGTGTTTCGATTTGCATTTATGATTTTTTTATTTAAAAAAATGCGTTGAAAAATTCTACATGTCTAGGTTTTTTTCATCATGTATTGGTGTTTTTAATTTGATGCTTATTTTTATTTTTTTTCCCTTAACTCTTTTATAAAAAAAATTATTAATTTTAACTTTACTCTTCAATCCAAATTGATAGTGCATTGTTTTTTTTTTTTTTCCAATTTTGGTCCTCATTTATTTGTTTATATATATATATATTTATGTTTTCCCATTTGTTATCATTGCTTCTTTTTTTTCCCATATGATTCAAATATATCCAACTTATTTAGTTGGTCCAGACTATAACCCATTTCTTAAAAAAAAAAAAAATCCTTGCAACGCCTAAATTTTTTACTTGTAAAATAATGCAAACTCGCGGCGTAACGCTGGTACCAACCTAGTACTAAATAGAGCTTGTGGTAAGCAGTTGGAACCTAAAACTAAAATATCACGCAGACACTGAGATTTTTTTTACTCTTAACACTTTTTAAAAAATTGAAAATAACTTAGCATATAAAGTTTTTAGGAAAACAATACAGTTTATAGAGTTGCGGATGATATCTGCGACTTGTGAGTCGTAAGTGTTATTAGCAACTCTCTCAAATTATAAAATGGCCTGGCAGAATTTACAACAAAGAGAGAGGAAAGAGAAAGAAAAAAAGAAAAAGACCTTAAAAGCACACCAAAACTTCGATGACGACACCATTGATACTGTCAGAAAGATTTCGATAAAACAAATCCAATGAAACTAAGAAAGGTCACTAACGATGAATAGAGTGGGCCATATGAGCCGTCTAAAGGTGGCAAGGCTCATTTGCCTTTGGATGGATTATGTGGCCCACTTTGGTCAGCGTTGGTGACCTTTTCTGGTGTTGTTGAATTTCTCTCGTCGAGATATTTTTTATGGTACATATGATGTCATCATCAGAGCTTAGGAGCGCCTCAGAGATTTGTTTCTTTCTTCATACTTTTTTCTCTCTCTCTCATCTCTCTTCACAAATTACTAGGAGGTGGAAAAAAAAACAAAGAAAGAAAAGAAAGAAAAAGACCTACCAAAACTCCAATTGTGACATCATCGGTATCATCAGAAAGATCTTGATGAGATAAATGTAACAACACAAAAAGGGTCATTAGAGGTGACCGGATTGGATCACATGATCTCTCTAAAAGAAAGTGAGCTCCACCACCTTTGGACAACTCGTGTGACCATTCCATTCACAGTTGGTGACATTTCTTGGCGTCGTTGAATTTATCTTGTTGAGATTTTTTAGTGGTACCTAATATGGACACCTCTCAAGATACGCTAAAATTATATTTGAATGATTTGCAACTTGACCCAATAAGAACTTGCCTTGGAGAGTTAAAGTTATACGCAATGATCTCTCTAACCTACGCCTATAAAGAGACATGAACAAGTAGTTTAAAATCATAATGAAGTTGATCAATCATTCGAAGAGTTTGCAAGTTCAATCAAGATCTTAGAATGAGAATCACTCAACCACACAAAATATAGCAAAAATATTAATTTTATTATTAAAAGTATTCTTTTCTCCAAAAGTCTTTATAAGAGAATATTTATACTAGAAAGATAAATAAAACAATAGTCCAACTAATAATCCTTAATACTCACGAGTCACATAAGTCTAATAAAATATCCTTAATAAATATGGATAAACCTAATAAATAATAATAATAATCCAATGAAACGTAATACAAATAATGGCCATAATATATCTAAAAGGCCTTATAATAACTAAAAGATAAATAAAATAATAGTCCAACTAATTTAAATAAGATTAAAGTCGTTTCCTTAATGTGTAGTCAGAATCAAAGCTTAACTTCAAACGTATGGTTCTCTCTCATATTAATTAATTAGAAGGCTTGCTATATATCATTAAAAAAATATGAATATCTACTTTCTAATGTAATTAAAATAGTATTAAAATGCCTTCTACAACTCCAGGTATAACTAAAATAATAGCTAAAGGTTAAAATTGACAAATTTGAATCTTCTTTTTCCAATCTTTTTGTAATTTCTGAATGCCCATCTACAAGTCCTTCTTAAACATGAATTAAATAAATTAAGGCTTGTGCTTTATTATTTAATATTCTCTTGAAGTCTATCTTAGTCCATATGCATTAAAGAAGTCCATTGAAAGCTTCTTTGAACCTTTTAGCTCTAAGTTTTGTCACTAGACCAACAAGAACCTCTAATGGATCTCTTGGTGTTGCTTGGATCATATTAGTGCCGATGGTGTCGTTATCCGAGTTTTGATATGCATCTGAGTTCTCTCTCTTTCTTCTCTCTCCTCTCTCTTCTCTCTTTATCATAATTTGTATCAGATAATTTCACAATTTAAGAAAGTTATTGGTGATACTCACGAGTCACAAATATCATCTGCGACTCTTTAAATTATGCTACTTTTCTAAATATTTTATTAACTTTATTATTTTCACAATTTTTTTATTGTTAAAGTAAAAAAAATAAAAACTCCTAAAGATGGTTCCCTTCATCCATTTGAATGCTAAGGTAAAAAAAAAAAAAAACAAAAGGCACACCTCCACTGTTATTTCTAAGATGGGATGCTTCAATTCCCTATTTTAATTTATGGAGCATTTGAAAAAGAACGATTCCAATTATTCTTTATGTTACCACTTGGAAAGAATTTTCAATTACCAAGAATTCAAGGCCATGCATGAAATCCTTCCCTCCTGCACTGGTTTAATTTGTTAACTTGGAGTATTCATATTATCTCCCCTCGTTAGTTTCTTATCAAAATAAGTAATTAAGATGTAAACTAAAACATATGTTATTTTTATCATAGCAGATGATAATGAGAACAAGACATAGTTTTAGTTT
>Ga0325402_1000617_pt1 | contig 25852 bp, 14 predicted proteins | sample PopdelMetagenome_22_FD_207212 | JGI IMG/M metagenome (GOLD analysis project Ga0325402, IMG submission 207212) | Populus deltoides microbial communities from Bellville, Georgia, United States - Xylem-PdKOR-R3 | ecosystem: Host-associated > Plants > Phyllosphere > Stem > Wood/Secondary xylem...
GAAATTTAGGATAAACCATGCAAATTAAAATTTACCTTTCCTTTTCATTTGTTCTCATGTCCTCGAACTTAAATTAAAACGAATAGTATATAATTTCTATTCCTTTTAAGTAAAATTAACCATGCAAGTTGAAATTTGGGCATTTCACATTCCGGTTCAAATATTCATTTTTCTATGTTTTAATTTCTATAGAAGTCAAGAGAGAAAAGAAAATGTTGTTGGTTGTCGACATTTTCCCTATAAAACTGGATGATCTTTGTGTCAATTGATTGGACGACTTGATAAAAGTTTGATGAAGATGGTTTTTTTCCTTAATAATACCTTTTGTCGTTGCAAATGGTTTTTTAAAAGCTTCTAAGGTTTTTTTATTTATTTTTAAGTGAAAGAAAATTAAAAAATAGATTTTTGGATTCCAAAACTTGAACTCTACCTCTTTTATTATCAAAAAGGACTAGAAAATATTGTAGACGATGACAAGTCATCCACCACATTGAAGTTGAAAAAAAAATATAGACAATCACATTTCATCTACTCCATAAAAAAAAAATTAGTCTATGTCAAGTGCGCTTGGGTAGTTGGCTAGATGCATGGATCTGCCCCACCAAACCTAACAATACATGATTGTTTTTTTTTTTACATTATTTAAATACCTCCTTATTTTATGTATTTTTTTATTTTTTCATTAATATTTTTGTTTAGATTTAAATCGAACCCTCTCTTTGGTTTTTAAAATTACTTAGTTCACATTTCTTAAATAGTAATTATTTTTTAATTATTTTATATTGTTATAATATTTCAAAGATAGTATGTAATTTATCTTTTATATGTAATATAAATAAACTATATTTGCTTGATGTATTTATAAAAATAAAATCATTTGTTATTGGTAAGAATACATTAACCTCTAAGATAATAAAAATAAAAAGAAAAATATGTAAATTAAAAAGAAAAGTCGTGGTTACACATTTGCATACTCATATGTTTTTTTTTATTTTAAGAAAAATATTATCTTTTCATTTTAGTATTTAATTAAAATTAATAACTCTTTCTTAATTTATCAGTTCATTTTATTTTATTTCATTAAGCTTAAATAATATTTTTGTATTTTCAATTAGAAAAATCATGATATAATATTACGCGTCTGTAATATTGACATATTCTTTTATTATTATCAATTAACTTGAAATCCCACCTACAGGATAACATGTGTTATAAGGCTAGTATTCACTCTATATATCTTTTTAGAATTCCTCAATTTTACAAATGTATAATTATTAGTGATCACTAGTGTTTTTTATCGAGCAATCTTGTGAGGTCGTTTTTTAAATTATTTTTTATTTAGTTAAGGTTTAGTAAAATAGATATTTGTAAAAAGAGCAATGATTTAAATTTTAAAAAGAATTAACTTTTATTAGATGATTTTTCATTTTTTTATTAATGTATTATTTTTGTTCTTACATAAACTTATCTTTTTTACTAGCAACATGTTTTTTTCAAACAAAATACTAAAAACCATTAAAACAAATATTCAAAAATATCAATCATTTTAATTAAGAAAGGAAAAATATATCTCTTCAATAAAAACTCCATTACCTTGTTTATTTATTTATTTATTTTGATGAGTATATTTATTTTACAAGAGTCATTGCTTTTTAAACAGAAACTTATTATAATTTAAAAAATAATGCTCAATAAAATTAAAATCATGACCTTGTGATTTGTATGTGATAAAAAAAATAAAGAAATAATTAATATGAAAAATCATGCAAAACAATTACAAGAACAATAGATATTTTATTTCCAAAAAATATTCATGAGCATATTGTTATATAAGTTACCATTTGCTTGTAATTTTGCTGCACCATTTTGCTTGAAATTAAGGAAACTTGTTGAAATAATGGTACAAAATAATCAAACATGACTGAAAAAACCCTTTCTTATAATTTTTTGTTTTACCGAAAAAAAAATTATATTTTTAATCTAAAGTCATTTGTTCTTTCTTTTAGATGTTTTATATATTTAAAAAGAATATTGAAATTTACATGGCGTTGACAAGGTTAATAGATAAAAACCAAATCCTAAATTGAAATACCAAATAAATCATGCAAATTAAAATTTATCTTTTTTTGTTTTTTCTTATGCCTTCGAACTTAAATTAAAGCGAAAAGTATATAATTTTGATTCGTTTAAGCAAAATTAACCAACAAGAAATATATTGTATCGAGTTTTTGCTCAATTTGTTACAGGAGAATAGCTTCAATGTATTTGTATTTTAAGAATTATGTAGAATCTATCTTTATATACCTAGTTATATTTCTTTTTTAAAAAATAATTATTATGTCTTCTATTTATCTTTCTTACATATTTTTGTCATCAAAACTAATTGTGCATGATTGATTATTATCTCACTCCACATACATGCCAAAGTGATTTTATATTGTTTTAAGATTGTTAAGTGATTTGTTGAGGTTTATATTATATTTTAGAGGTGTTTATAAGTAAAAACAAGCTAAATTTAGTTTTTGGGGTCCAAAAACTTGCTCCAAATGAAAAAAAAAAAAAACTCAACACACGTCATTCAATACATGCAGTTATTTGATTATCTTGTACTTTGAAAACAAAAATTGGCTCATTCTAGAATTAAAATAATTTGTTTGGCTCTTCTATGGTTCTTTATGTCAATTTTAATCTCTCATTTTGAGCATGTCATTTCGTGGTATGTGACGAGGTGACATTCTATTGATTTAACCAGAAAGAGACTCGAGTCAAGACTCGAGGCTCTATCAAGAAATATTGTTTCTTTTGAGCATTTATTTTATCATCATACATAATAACGAGTAGTTTAATTCATGAAGCCATAACCTTTATGTTTTGAGAGCGCTATTTATTGATTCAAATCGCTTACTTGATTAAAAACGACTTTTAAAAGCATGTAATGCAGACCATGGTTCATAGCTATGAAAGAAAGGGAAATTCATAGGCTCAAAAAATATTTGAGGATTTCAAAGACCTAAGATCACCATTAATTATTCACATCACTCCTTTTCTTTTGTTATTTTCGTAATGACATATAATCACGCCATATATCTCATAAAAAAATTTCATGTTTCCTAAATTGGATAGGAAACTTCATTTCCATTAATCATAATCAAACAATGGCACATAATCATGCTTCACCTTTTTTAAAAAATTTTCATTAATCAAAATCAAGCACCATGTCTCACCTCTTAACATGACTTTTCATTAATATAAAACTTTTAATGTTATCAATCAAGGTCAAACATTGGCATATAACCATGCCATTCTTTTTAATAAGAATTTTCACCTCATTTAATCAATGGTTCAAGAAGTTTCATTCCTATTAGTCATTGTCATATAACCATATCATTCCTTCCATTGTCAATCTTACATTTAAAGAGAATATTAAAGCTCATTGCCCATCATTTATCTCATGATACCCCTTCATCTTTTTATTCTCTCACGTTTCAATTCAAAGGAAATGTCAAGGTTCATTGTCTATTATTAGCCTTATCATTTCCTTATGTTTCTAGGGTTTAACCTAGACAACGTGTCGTTCACCCGCTTTTCATCTCATTCCTTGGCAATTTTGGTTGGTTGAGTAGGCATCTTCATAAGAATGAATGTGGCATTTATGACCACCTCAAAGGTTGTAACCACCACTATTCAACTGAAAACACATCATCTACAACCCCTGCCTATAAAATTAGATGTTTACTCCCTAATTCTTCAATAGAAGTCTCAAATATCTTGTCCCTGATCAGCTTTCCTTGCATTTTCAGATTCTGGGTTAACCAAGTTAGCACCTTTGGACAAATGAATGTAAAGCTGCAAACCTTTAAGATTGAGTAAGGTTGGATCCAAATGAATCGTGCGCACCTCATCTACCAATTTCAGGTGATGTTAGGCAACTTTTATGTCGGAGTTGCTCTAATGAGGTCTCGAAAGTAGTCAACTCAATTAGCCTTCATTATGACACCCATTTTTTTTCGTGTGTTAACACTTAAAGCTTCTCAAATGGTTCTTATCAATGACTTTAAAACCTCTCTCTGAAGATCAAAAGGTTAAAAATAGCTCCTTGCCCTCCAAGTCTAGCAAAACCACTAAGTACCCCTAAAACCAAAACTACCATTGCAAAACTAGCCTAGTACAAAAGCTTCCAACAATTAGCTTTTGACAATTATGTTTTGAATAAAAATGGTTTTTTTTCCAAACATGCCCTAAATAAATTCTTAAAAATTCTTAAAAATTCTAAAAAAATTCAATGACCAATTTAAAATTATCCTTGCATATTTTTTCCAATTTTAATATCTGATTTATAGACTTATACTCTAAGATGCTGGCATGGTATTAAAATACTTACTTTTCATTGAAATCTCAAAACTTTCCAAATTTTCTAAAATTTTCTCATTTCAAAAAAATACAATAAATGTGTTTTATTTGTTATGCATATGGTCAAGTCTTCATGTGGGCCTAGCCCATCAACGTTTAGCCTCTTTTTTTACCCAATTTTATTAATTGTTTCTATTTAAATATTAACCTTTTTATATTATTTTAGTTGCATGATACTTTGAACATATTAATTTGATTTATATCGAGTTTTTTTCCTTTTCTATTTTACATGAACTAGTTGTATTTGTATGAATTTTTATATATATATAAAAAACAAATCATTTGTTATTAGCAATAACATATAGCTACTAAGATAAAATAAATGAAAAAATTTAAAATACAAGGACAAGTAGTGAAAAATAGTTGTATGTGAATCTATTTTTATTTCTATAACGAAGATTAGCTTATCGTTTGTTTTTGCGCTTGAAAAGCACTTTTGAAAAGTTTTGAAAAACTTTTATATTTTTCTGTACTTCAAATTAATTTTTTATTTTATGTTTTTAGATCTTTTTGATGTGTTGATATCAAAAATAATTTTTTTAAAAGAAACATTATTTTGATACATTTTCGTGAAAAATATTTTGAAAAGCAACCGCTGTTACACTCTCAAACGAGCTTATTATTAACAACTCTTTTTAAATTTCTCATTTCATTGTATCTTTAACTTGGATTAGTAAAATAATACAATACTCAAGTACGGCTGGTACTTAAGGTGTGAATATAGGCTTTCTGAATCACGTTAAAAACTGAGTTTGCAATCTCTCTTACTTTACTGTTTATTTTAAGTACTTTAATTATATTAATGGTTATTGTGTTTATTATGCTTAATATGCTTAATTAATTTAAATTGCATTATTTGTTAATATTAATGGAACACCTAATTCACCCTCTAGGTGTTATTGTTTTCTTGATCCTAGAACAACACATTTGGATATCCAACATCAACTAAATACTACTTCTCTTTAATTACAAACAAGTTATGAATTTGTAATTAATTTAGTAAATAAAGATGCAATTTATTATAGTTAAGTTAACATTTTTTTTTACCATTTAACTAACTTTTAGTGGTTTGGAAAATCTTATATTGGTATTGTCAATAACCTAAAAAAAAAGCATATCATGGGCACTGCCTTCTCATCCTACCTAAACAAATATGAATTGCATGTCAAAACTATGCAGCCATTACGTTTTGCACCAGTACATCTTTTTTTACTGATAAATGAAATTTTATTTTTGGTAGATATGTAAGCACACACATGTGTGTCATCAATCATACCAACACAATTTTACATGAAAAACAATAACAATTAGATTGTAAGTAATTACCAATATATTGAAAACAATTAATATTTGGCGTTAATAATAAAGAACAAAATTAACCTTGAAATGAAGCATATATCTTGGATTCATTGTAATTTCTCGTGGAGTGTTTGTAAAATCAGGGTCTTCTGGTTTTATAACATTTACCGCGAATAAGTATACCGCTTTTAGGACTTATTTAATGCATCTACTAATAGTTTCATCTAAATGTTAAAATTTTTTCTAAACTTGTTTATTTGACACCCCTAATATTATTGTATATACATTTTGAATAATGTTCATCCTTCTTATAGGTTTTAACCAATACTATGTTTCTAAATCATTACATAGGCTTAATAAAGTTGTAGTATTCATCCTAAACATGTGGATACATCGTTTTCAATATCCTTTTAGAACTTTAATAAACATTCTCATGCCTATATTGTATGATACCATATAAGGTTTTTTATTCATATAATTAATATAATAAATGTTTAAAGCCCTAGTTGTGTATAAAATTAACTTTTTTTTAATCAAATTGTCACCTCCAAAACAACTCACTATCCTCATCACTATCATCATCGTCATTGTTATCGTTGTCGTCATTGTTATCGTCATCGTCACCAACACCTCTGAAGCCACCACTAACATCACCACTACGATAATTAATATGATCAACAATATGGTTCATTATATTTTCATAATGATCATCAAAATCTTCATTAAATATATCATTAAATTGTGCAACTTCCATATCTATAATGTCAAGCAAGTAAAATAATATAATACATGTTTTAGTTATGTTTCAAATGAAATACCATAACAATAACCATGCATGTATGGAAAAAAAAAAATAAGTAGAATACATTGATGACTTATTTGCGTTTTTGGATATGCTCTGAAGTATTATTAGTAATTGTTGTAGTAAAGATATTGTTTATCAAGAATATGTGTTGCCTTATATAGGATATAATAAATGATGTAAATGATAAAATAGTAAGTGTATGTCAACATTGAGTTTGGTGTGTCCTTAACATTATTGATATTGTATGAAATAATTCAATTTGCTAAATAATTATTGTATCTTTTATATAGATTTGGTGTACCATTTGTAACTAATATTATTTGTTGTTTCTCAGCATTCTTTTTCATCTTTATCTCTGTCATTTCTAACACATTGATTCCACTATAATGTCATAACTTTGTTATTTTTTTTCACTTTTCCCTCTCGTATCTTTTCTGCTAGCTACTATCAAATAAATACACTATAAAAAAGCCATTTACCATATTTGGGTTTGGACAACATAGAGCCATATGTGGGCACGTACCAAAGGTTGTACAACACTGCCTGATAAAAAATTACTTGTCAAGTATCATTTAAGTAAAATGGGTTGTTCTTGAGAGTCCAGTCAATATAGTTGACACCAAATTCCTAATTTTAAGACCCACCCATAATGATCCTATTAGGAGTATCTGTATTATTTTGACAATAAAAGCTATGTTTATTAATCCAAATAGGTGTTATTAAACTCATAGTGCCAGTGTCTGTTGGCCATATCAAGTGCCCATATAGAAGTGCTAAGTAGAAGAATGAATATTCATGCATATGTTAGACAAGCCATCTTCCCCGTTAAGCCCATCTAGATAAAGATATAGTTTTGTACTAGAACTTGATTAGGGAAAGAAAGGAATACAAGAAAAGCTAGATGATGTTGTGTCATGTGCGAGAGATTAGTGTAACAAGAGCTAAACAGGGTCACTATCATTTTTAAAAATTAACTTCATCCATAACAATTCTGTGGTTATTGAGCTAACAACATCTAAGCATAAAAATCCAAGATATGACTTTAAAAAAATTCATGTCCCTATTAACAATTTTCTTTTTGCTTTTAACACTAAAATCATGACGGACAAACATGTCCACAATAAAATTATTTAGAACCTTAACAAATTAAGTCATCTCTTATCTAGTATTGATATCCATCGCCATTCAATAATAAATCCTAATGCAAACACACATGTTCCTTTAAAAAACCATCAACACCTAATTATGGTCAATTTCATAACAAATAAAAACTTTCTCAAACCAACAGTAGACATAATTGACATAAAAAGTAATCATAATTATCTCATCAACTAGATGTTACCAAATGACCAACTCATCATACTAAACAACTAGAAAACATATCATATTTAAATTACTAATCTTCCTTCCATAAGTTTATAGAATAAACTCTAAAATAATGAAAGTTAACAATACGAAAGAGAGTTACTAACAATAAACAAATTTAAATGTTCAATTACAAAATTCTCTACCAACATAAAGTGGTCATGATATGAGCAATCATCTCCTCAGCACAAACATCATATTCAAGTACAAAGGTAATTAGATGATAAGAAATATATATATATATATATATATAACATGTTAAATAACATATGAAAAATTGTAATAGCTACATTGTTTTAAGAAGAAATAACATCATGCATAAGAAAACAAGATGTACCTCTCCATCTAAGTTTTTTTACTTCGCTCATACACTTTGTATAGCTATTTAGCTTCTTTTCAAGATCTCCCATACTAACACATATCTCTTTCTTCCTCTTTAAACACAAGTACTTAGTAGCAAAGGAATGCAAGTCATCTTCGATAATAATTCTTTTAATAGAGTAACGCTCTGCCATTATCTTGAAAATACTACACCCTTTCCTTACTAAAAGATGTTGAATCACTCTTGGTAGACATGTTGTCAACAAGTTGATCCCAATATGATAGTAGTTATAATCCAATTCTATAAGGCTTTTTTTTTGGGCTCGAACCTCAAAATTTTCTTTTTTTTCTTTTGTAACAGCTATGTGTGTTACTATTAATGGACATATTGACGCCTCACCAACCATGTTACAAATATCATCTGCAAAATTTGGAATGCCATCCTTCTTTTAATCATCACATTCTTCCTCTAAAACATACTCATCATCATTGGCATTATGATTGCCATCATAACCAGTATCATCTTCAAACAAGACTCTAGAAGATGGTGTCCATGCATATTATCCAGTAACAATAATGTTTGAGAACATTTTGTCAAACTTGAACCATAATAATGGTTCAATACCAAAATGCCTAAACTTTTTGGCTCCTTTTTATTTCATACATGAAACAAATACAATTTATTAATGCAAATTTAGATAATTTAGGAATTACTGAAATAAGATAAATAAAAATGAAAGAATAAGGATCATGAAAAATAATTTGAATTTTTTTCCACCACTCATCACTTGCAAAGATAGTCTTTAATTCACTACTCCAGCCAACACTAGACTTAAAAATCATCTCTGTCCATATCCTTCAATTCTTTTTGCACTCATCTCATTTGTTCTTTAGTTGTGTCTTGGTGAATGCATGACTAGTTTATTCTTTAAAGGATGTCAACATTTCCAACCAACTTTATCGAAATGGTTATTTGGTCTCATTCTCATATCGATAAACTCGATGCAAATTGTTCATTTATCTAATATAAACTAGATAAGGTGACTGGTTATGTATAGGGAGAACATATCACCACTAGTATATCTTACCTAGAGTAAACTGCATTGTTCATTTATCTAATATAAACTAGATAAGGTGACTGGTTGTGTATAGGGAGAACATATCACCACTAGTATATCTTACCTAGAGTAAGCTGCATTGTTCATTTATCTAATATAAACTAAGGTATTGTTGTGTTTTCTAATCGTTGGTCTATCTAAGGTTTAAGAAAAGTCTTCCTCGATATGGATGTCTTTATTTGATCAGATTAAAACCTAATCATTCTAATGTCAAAACATATTTTTTACATTTTTCTTTTCATATCAGGAATACGTCTTACGTATAAGTTCGTAATCCTTGATATTCGAACAAACAAAATAATTTTTTTGGTATTTTTAAAATGTAGACCAAGTTCTCTTGGATTTCATAAACCGGTTATTAAAGCCAAAAATATATGCAAATATATCAACAAAACTACTTTTTTAATTTTTGTATTTAAAGATGTTAAATCATGCCTTGTATTTTTTTTATGCAAATATGATTTTTTATATATATTTGAGAGATTTGGCCATTGATGATTTAAAATAAAAATTATATTTTTGAAAGAAAGATTTTTCTGTTGTTTTTGTTAAAGAAAATTGATTTATTTAATACCAAAAAAGTGTCTCATGTGTAGGTCACAATTTTAAATATTAAATATGTAGAGATAAAAAAAACAAATATAGAGAACTTGAAATTAATTGCAAGATGATCTTCCAAGAATCTGAAAGTTTAATAAAATTGAACTAAGGTCATGTTTGGAAAAATGCAAATAACATGTTTTTATCAAAGCTATTTTAACCACAATATCAATTCAAGATGAATTATCGTTCATCAACTCAAAACAGAACAATGCCAAAAAGAAACCACATGAAACATTAATTTCACAAACTTTGTTCAAATTCCATGCTAGATCAAATAAATCAACAAAAATCCAAACATAATCTTTGAATCAAGATTTAATGTTCAAGGAGCAATCATAGCCCTAAAAATATACTCGTAATCCAACAAAAATCATCAAATCAATCTTAGATAAAAAAACAACACCATCAAATCAAATTAAGTGTCCAAACAGTCCAAAAATTATACATAATAATAAGCATTTTATCCTAAATTTCACAACAATATAGCAATTTTCCAAAAAATTAATTTGAGGTAATAGATCGACCTTTCAAGGGTGGGAAATTAATTGGAGAGACTATTGTAACCAAGTAAACAATGTTGGAAGACTTTGGGAAGTGGAGGAACAGTGGTGGCACATGTATCCACCATTAGCGGTGCGTGGGTTCGCAGGCCACCACTCAAGGAAGGCAGAGACCTGGTGGATCTGTAGTGGTTCCTACTCTTCCTCCTTCTTATGCCAGCGATGAGTCTAAACGAATGCCTATAAAAGAGAATGAACACAAGCAATTCATTTTCATCCTTTTCTTTCCTTATTTACAAATTTATTTCTTGATATTTTTTTTACTTCTCCTTTCTGGTTATTTCAACAATCAATAAGTGATACGGTTCAACCTTGTGATACGACCCAAGTAAGATCAGATTCGGATTTTGGCGTAAAAAACACAACAGTCCAGGTTTATAGCAACAATCATAATTCTCAATCTGACTGTTAGATCGGGCTAAAAGTTTATGTGGACTCTCCAGACATGTTGTCCTACTTGGATTAAACTTTCAGGTCAATCGGAGTTTGGGAAGGCACCACAATACTGGTCAACAGAGGCTGTATGAATTTTGTTATTTACTTTCATTTGACTTGTGGACTTCCTATTTGATTAGGATTCTTTTCCTATAAGGATGTGGCAGCTGGTTTTGGGAATTTTCTAATTCCACAAGGATCTTTAATGAGCTGCAATATAATCTCCAAGTGTGGCAAGAATTCATTAATGTTTCAGAATCCTTTTCTTATAAGGATTCCTTATTCATCCTAGCTACACAAGAAAAGAAAAGCTAGTGGTATTTAATGACACATTCGTTATTTTTATTATTTTCTTTCATGTTTGGGCTTAATTAAACTTTGTTTTGAGCTAAGATCCAAGGCTTATTTGGATCAGGTTATGGGCTTTTCAGTTTAGGGTTTTTGAGTCACTTTTGTATGGGGGTCAGTTCAGTCTACAAGGGTAGATCCATTAGGGTTACATTTAAGAATTATTTAAACACATGTAACCTAAATTTCGGCAGCTTTGATGATAATTACTTCTGAATTTTTCAGTTTTAACGTGTGAGAGTGATTCTTGCATTCTTCAGTTCTTGAATGAACTAAATCTGGCTTATCGAAGATTAACTAGTTTCATGGTGTCATTCTAATCCAATAGTTTTGGTGCCTTGGGGCAGGTTTTCATTGTGTCACACTCCTATCAGACCTATTTCGGCTTTCCGGTATCAGATCTCAATCTTGATTGTGGGATGTGTGACCACGTGATCACGAGGTTCACATCAGTTGGTATCAAAGCTAGGCTCCGAAACAAGGTCATATCCTTCTATTATTTTCGTTTTTTTTTAGTGTTCCTTTAAGTTTTTCAATGTTTGCATCCATCTTCTTGTTCTTTATGTCTGCGTCATCTAAACAAAAAAAAGGGTTATATTTCATCTTTTTACCGTCTCTAATCATATCAATATATTAAAAAGAAAAACAAAAGAAAGAGAGGGAGGGATTAGTTGAAATTTGAAGGATCATTCAATTTTTACCGCAGAAACACAACTCTTGATGAACCATAATCAAACCACATCGGAGTCAATTGAAACTTCACATTCAATCTATTAGAGGTGAGATCACATTATATGTCAAATTTGGGCTTATTCTGATATTCTTTGCTTGAGGTTTTAATTCATGGTTTAATTTTGCCACAAAAACACTACTCTTAGTGAACCATAAGCAACTCACCTCAGAATAAATTTCAACTTCATATTATGTCTATTGGGAGTGAGATCGTATTATATGTCAAATTTGGACTTATTTTGATATCGTTTGCTAGAGGTTTTAATTCGAGGTTCAATTCTGCCGTAGAAATACTACTCTTAGTGAACCATAAGAAAACCACCTTAGAATCAATTTAAACTTCATATTATGTCTACTAGGGGTGAGATCGAACCATATATTAAATTTGGGCTTATTTCAATATCGTTTTCTTAAGGTTTTAATTCGAGTTTCAATTCTGCCGTAGAAACACTATTCTTAGTAAACCATAAGCAAATCACCTCAGAATCAATTTAAAATCCATATTATGCCTATTGAAGGTGAGATCGAAACATGTATAAAATTTGGTCTTATTTTGATACCGTTTTCTTGAGGTTTTAATTGGAGGTTCAATTTTGCTGCAAAATGATCATACACGTGGTTTGGGTACCTAGACATAATAGAACGACCTATAAACTGAGATTTTTTGTTTTCTTGGTATCCTAATATTATATATTAAATTCAAGGTCATTTGGATTGTGTTTTCTTTAGTTTCCAGAATCAAGTTTTGTCTTGCTGTAACGGTTTGTTTTGTGTTGTCTTTCAAATCTTGTTTTGTTTCTATTGATTTTGTTCCTTCCAGTATATTATCATCATATTTGGGATATTTGGCTATTGTTTGACTCATTCTTATCAATTTCATATTTGTTTGTTTTCGATTAGTTCTGGTCGAAACAAAATTTAGATTTGTAATCTCGAGTCTAAATTAATGTTCTTCCTATTATAAACTTTATTCTTCTATTCGTCTTCTTCTTGTTTTTTTCCCCTATTTGTGTCATGTATTCACCAAGGGAGAGGGAATAGAGGAGGATTGTAGATCAGCAATATGAAAAAACTAAGCTATGGTTTGGGGGTTTTAGAACAAGAAGTTGATAAGTATAGAAGATCATAGAATAATCTTCAAGCTTCATGGGAAAAGGAGATACATCGCCAAAAGAATGAAAAACAAAGGAGAGCCGTTGTGGTTATCATTCAAAATTATATACGCAAGTGATTAGTACGGCGTGCTTATTTGAAATTCTTATCAGTCACTACTTCTACACAGTGTCGTTGGAGAAAGGTGTTAGCAATAAGGGAATTCTGAAGGCTTAAACAAGAGGCTACTAAATTTACTACTAATCCTATTCAAGATTCGAGGGCGAATCTTCTTGAAGAGGGAGGGAATGATACGGTTCAGCATTGTGATACGACCCAAGTAAGATTAGATTTGGATTTTAGCGTAAAAAGCGCAACAGTCCAGGTATACAGCAACAGTCATAATTCTCAATCTGACCGTTGGATCGGGCTAAAGGTTTATGTGGACTCTTCAGACATGTTTTCCTACTATAGGTTAAAATTTCAGGTCAATCAAAGTTCAGGAAGGCACCACAATACTGGTCAACAGAGGCTGTACGAATTTTGTTATTTACTTCCATTTGACTTATGGACTTCCTATTTGGTTAGGATTCTTTTCCTACAAGGATGTGGCAGCTGGTTTTAGGAATTTTCTAGTTCCACAAGGATCTTTAATGACCTGCAATATAATCTCCAAGTGTGGCAAGAATTCATTAATGTTTCAGAATCCTTTTCTTATAAGGATTCCTTATTCATCCTAACTACACAAGGAAAGAAGGGCGAGTGGTATTTGATGACACATTAATTATTTTTATTATTTTCTTTTATGTTTGGGCTTAAGTAAAACTTTGTTTTGAGCTAGGATCCAAAGCTTGTTTGGATCAGGTTATGGGCTTTTCAGTTTAGGGTTTTTGGGTCACTTTGAATGGGGGTCAGTTCAGCCCACAAGGTTAGATCCATTAGAGTTACTTTTAAGAACTATTTAAGCACATGTAACCTAAATTTTGGCAGCTTTGATGATAATTACTTCTGAATTTTTCAGTTTTAACGTGTGAGAGTGATTCTTGGCATTCTTCAGTTCTTGAACAAACTAAATCTGACTTATCGAAGATTAACTAGCTTCGTGGCATCATTCTACTCAATCCAATAATATTGGTGCTTTGGGACAGGTTTCCATTGTGTCACACTCCTATCAGACCTATTTCGGCTTTCCAGGATCAGATCTCAATCTTGATTATGGATTACGTGACCACGTGATCACGAGGTTCGCATCAACAGGGGAAAGGCGTGACGGGAGGAGATGGATCTTGTAGGTAACAATGGAGGATGGTTAGGTCAACAACAACAGTAGGTTTGTGACTTGTTGGTTTCGGGTTTAGGTGATTTGGTTTGGTTAGAGGGGAGGATAAATGGGTCATGTTTGTTTTAGTCTTGGGTGATTTGGTTTGGTTAGAGGGGAGGATAAATGGGTCATGTTTGTTTTAGTCTTGGGTGATTTAGTTTGGTTGAAAGGGAGGAGAAGGGTGAGGGTCACATGTTGTTGCTGATGATTGTTATTGTTGGTCATGGCTGGGTATGGTTGAGTTATGTTTAACGACCACTAAGAGAAGAGTTGTGGTTTTTAATGGTAGGGACTGTGTTGTCACTATTGTTTTGAGGAAAAATGACAGGGAAAGGTCATTGACTATTAACCATATGTTGGGAAAATGAAAAATTCATAGTGAAGGGAAACTGTTGGCAGTTCAAAGATGAAAAAGAGACTGATAATTCGTGTGTCTTTGATAATAAGATTGGGGTTGTTGGCGGCTGTGGGTATGGTTGTCAATGGTGGTTCTCTTTTTCAATGGTGGAGGAGGTGACAGGTCTATTTGGATCAACGGTATTCAGATGGTGGCTATTTCACCAACGTTGATGGAAGTTATGGTCGTCGTTGGCAATGAGAGGTAAAGAGAATGGAGGCTATCACAAAAAAAAATAGAAAAATGATGAGAAATGAGAAATGGAAAAATGAGAAAAAGAAATGAGAAATGGTTGAGATGGAAAAATGATGAAATATTTTTCTATTAAATGTGTGCTCCGGTAAGGCTTTATTAATCAAATTCAATAAACTACAAGGACTGAAGTTTACAGTCACGAAATGTATAGACAGGTGGCCACTACGTAAAAGGAAATAAAAATGATACTCTTCCCTGTCGCAACTGTCCTTATTAAACTATAACTAAAAGGGCTCATTCTTTTACTGTAGACTACACAGTGCAGTCCACATTAAAAGATGAGCCTCTCTCTTTTCTCTTTTTTTTTTTTTTATGTTTTTATAGTTTTTTTTAATATTTTTTTTTGTTAGTGTTAAATTTTTTTTATTTAGTTATCAGACTTTCATGACACGGATCCCGGGTTTAATAGGTTAACATGGTTTGACGAGTTAACCCATAAATTTGTTTTTTGCTTTTTTTTTCTTTTTAATTAATTTTTTTCGTTTACTTTAGTTTGTTAATGTTAAATTTCTTTCCATTTAGTAAAAGATGAGCTGGGTTTTTTTTTTTTACACTTTTAGAGTTTTTTTTTTGCTTTTTTTTTCTTTTAATAATTTTTTTTGTTACTGTTAAATTTTTTTTATTCAGTTATCAGACTTTCATGACACGGATCCCGGGTTTAACTGGTTAACATGGTTTGACGAGTTAACCTAGAAATTTTTTTTGCTTTTTTTTTCTTTTTCATTAAATTTTTTCATTTACTTTAGTTTGTTAATGTTAAATTTCTTTTTATTTAGTTATTAGACTTTCATGACACATATTTCAGGTTTCACGGGTTAACCTAGTTTCACGGGCTGTCAATTTTTTTTTGTTTTTTTATTTAATTTAGTTTGTTAATATTAATTTTTTATTTAGTAATTAAACTTTCATGACACGGATCCCGGGTTTAACGGGTTAACCTGGTTTGGTGAGTTAACCTGAATTTTTTTTCTTTTTAATTAATTTTTTTCGTTTAGTTTAGTTTGTTAATTGACAATAAACTAAAACTGCTCAGTGTTTCACTGTGCAAGTCCACAGTGAAACGCTGAGTTGTCTTCTTCTTCTTTTTTTTCTCTGTTTTTTTTTCGTTTTCTAGCATTTATGGGTTTTTTTTTCTTTGTGTTTTTTTCTTTTAATGAATTTTTTTTGTTTAATTTTTTTTGTTAATGTTAATTTTTTTATTTAGTTATCATATTTTCATGACACGGATCTCGGGTTTGACGAGTTAACCTGAATTTTTTTTCCTTTTTTTCTTTTTAATTAATTGTAACATATACTAAAAGGGATTAGTGTTTTATTGTGGACTGCACAGTGCAATCCACAGTAAAACACTGATGCTTTAGGTTTTTTTTTTTAAGTTGTCTCATTTTTTTAACTTTTTTTATGCCTTTCGGGATTATTTTTTTGCTTATTTCTTTGTTTTTTTGTTTTAACAAATTTTTTTGTTTAATTTAATTTAGTTTATTAATATTAAATTTTTTTATTTAGTTATCAGACTTTCATGACACGTTTTCCGGATTTAACGGGTTAACCTGGTTTGACAAGTTAACCAAGAATTTTTTTTTACTTTTTAATTAATTTTTTTCATTTAATTTAGTTTGTTAATACTAATGTTTTTTCTATTTAGTTATCAAACTTTCATGACACATATCTCGAGTTTCACGGGTTAACCTGGTTTCACAGGTGAACCTAGTTAATTATGGGTTGACCATCAATTTTTTTTGTTTTTTTATTTTCATAAATTGTTTTTGTTTAATTTAGTTTGTTAATGTTAAATTTTTTTATTTAGTTATCAGACTTTCATGACATAGATCCTGGGTTTAACGGGTTAACATGGTTTGACGAGTTAACCTAGATTTTTTTTCTTTTTAATTATTTTTTTTGGTTCAGTTTCTTAATTTTCACTTTTTTTTATTTAGTTACCAAACATTCATGACACGAATCCCGGGTTTAACGGGTTAACCTAATTTGACGAGTTAACCTATAATTTTTTTTTTGCTTTTTTTTTAATTTATTTTGTTTGGTTTAGTTTGTTAAAGTTAAATTTCTTTCTATTTAGTTTTTTTTTCTTCTTAGAGGTTTTTTTTCTTATTTTTTTTTAATTAATTTAATTTAATTTATTTATTTTATTAATATTAAATTTTTTTTTCTAAGTAGTTCTCGACTGATGCCTTTAGTTTTTATTTTTGTTTTTATACCTTTGACTGTGGACTGCACAGTGCAGTCCATAGTGAAAAGGCTTATGCCTTTTGTTTTTTTTTAATTAATTTTTTTTGTTTAATTTAAATTGCTAATGTTAAATTTTTTTCTATTTAGTTATCAAACTTTCATAACACGGATTCTGGATTTGACAGGCTAACCTGATTTGACAAGTTAGCCCAGTTAATTCTGGGTTAACCCATTAATTTGTTTTTTTCTTTTTAATTATCAAACTTTCACGATGTGAATTCAAGGTATGACGGGTTAGTCTGATTTGAAGGGTTAACACAATTAATTCATATTTTTTTTTCTTTTTCTTCATTAGTTTTTTTCTTCCTGTTGGTTTTTTTCTTTGCTTTTTTCTTTTTAACTAATATATTTAATTATTAAACTTTTATGACACGACCTTACAGTCAGACACACGTCCAATGCTATTGAGTCTGGTATTGCATTCCAGACACTTTTATGCTAAGGGTTAACCCAAGTTTAATGTTATTATTAATATTATAAATATTACTTTTAGGTCAAGTATTGCAACCAAACCTAAGATTATTGGGTATAATTTTATAAAAAAACCTAATATTTTTAAATTTTAATTTTTTAAAATATAAAAAATAATTAACTCACATCATCGGGATATGTAACTAGTTTCTCATAAACAGACCGCGACGGCAACGCTGTGATCAAAGGAAATAAAACCAAGATTCGTTATTGGAGTCCCCGACACTCTTCCCTGTCGCAACTGTCCTTATTTCTCCTACACAGACCGCGACGGCAACACTGTGATTGTTGAAAGAAAGACAGAAGAAATGGAAGGTGGTGTTAAATTGGACAATTGGGGTTACGAGGTCAACACTTCCTCGGATGCTTGCATCTCTGCCATCAACTCTTATTACCACCAGGTCTGTCTTCTTTTCTCTATCTCCTCTTATTAATTGGATTGCCAGAGAGAAAGAGGGAGTTTTTTTTTGGGTTGGTGTTGATTCTTGGCTAAATGAAGGTTCTTAGTTGTGGAAGAGAGAGGCGCGTGATTTTGGAAGCTACACTTCATGACAAAGACTGCGTGTTAGCCAATATTCTGGCAGCTCATTTCCTCTGCTCCTCTGCCAATCCTTCCCTAGCTTCTTTCCATATCCAGGCTGCAAACTCTCGACTTGTAAGTGTTTTGCCCTCTGTAATCATGTACGGCCTTTGTCTTTTGATGGGATGTTTCACCTGTGAAATTTCTTTTAACGAACAGGAAGAAGCCACCCCTTATGAGAAAGCAGTTTTTGATGCTCTTAATTCTTTGATTTGTGAGAATAGAGATGATGATGTTGCTCTTCAATTTCATTCTCAGGTACGCCTACCCTTTCACCCCCTCTATCCTTAAAGCTAATCTGTTAATGCATTTTGGCCATGAGAGAAAATCCCTATTCTTCCTTAATGCCTTCAAAAAAGGGGGGCTTTTTCTAAATTTATTTTAGCTTAAGTCTTTTTTTTCCTTAGTTACATAATTTAAATTATAATGCTAATTGAACACTGTGTCATTAAATGATTTATATGGGCTTTAATCATACAACCTCTAATTTCATTTGATGTATACATTTTATTTTACAGCTTCTCAATGATTACCCGAGAGATCTAGTTACTCTTAAAAGAGCTCAAGTTTTATGTTTCTACATGGGGAGACCTGACCTGTCCCTGGACCTTGTGCAACAGGTTCATTTCTGTCCAGATAGCATAAGGTATATTTTATTATCAACCACCTTGGGGTTAACAAGACTTTTCATTTCAACAGGTTCTACCCATAAACCAAGAAGAAGATTATATGTATGGCATGCTTGCGTTTTCGTTATTAGAGCAGGGCCGAATGGCTGATGCTGAGGAAGCAGCAAGAAAGGGATATGAGATCAACCAGCAAGATTACTGGGCGCAACATGCTGTGAGTTCTCATCATCTTAGTATGATGCAGTACATGATATCTTGCCTTTTTATGTTTTTTCCACCGTAGTGGAACATATTATTTTGCTCATTGTCATGGATAAATTTTAACTCGTCTTTTAAGAGAGATCAGGAGTATGAGTTTGGTTTGGAGTGACTAAGTACTATATGATAGCAAGAGCTAGAATAGACCATCCTTTTGATTGTAAATTCTTGTGCAGATGTGTCATGTCCTTCAGTATCAGTGCCGTTTCAAAGATGCAGTAGACTTCATGGAAGAATGCTCATCTTCATGGAGTTCTTGCTCGTCATTTATGTATGTATAAAATGTTATAGTATAGAAATGAGATGCTATATGTTATAATAAATTTCCTGATGGCTTTCTCCAATGCCCGAGGCGGCGTCACTGTTTCAATCTACAGGCTGACACATAATTGGTGGCATGTTGCTCTTTGTTACTTGGAAGGTCATGCTCCGGTGAGAAAAGTTTTAGAAGTTTATGACCAACATATCTGGAAAGAGTTGGAAAAAGCTGATGCTGTGCCTCCACAAGTATGTTATTCTGCTATCTGTTCAAATTTCGCCCTCATTTTGTGCGGAAGTGGTCTTACTTTTATTGTGCATTCAGGTGTACTTGAATGCTCTGGGTTTGTTGTTGCGTGTGTATCTAAGGGGTGAGCTTGACATCTTTGAGGACCGTCTGAAGATTTTAGCTTCCTGCATAACAGATCAAGTAAGTTATATGTGTTTTAGTGTAAGAACCATAGAAAAAGTAACTAGTCAATCAATGAGTGATGTCTGCTTACAATTTGATTTGTTGGAATATAGTTCTCTCATGAAACTTTGCAAAACATATCTGAATGATCATCTCTACTTTATTCTATTTGAGAGATCATGAAAGTCTCTGAGATTTTCTGTGAAGGCTTATTTCAAGAATTTTGTATCCTCACACAGTCCGAAACAAAAAGCTGAAGTTAGTAACTAATAATCTTCTGTTGTTATAACTTCGTTATAATAGACCAGCCCCGTAGCTATAACTATAATCACTATAACTGAAATGAACAATTTGAAAATATAGTTGTTATTGAAAAGATTAAGTTTCAGAAATCAAAGGTCAAAGCATGCAAATTGTGCTCTTCATATGGAAAAAGAATCCCCTTTCCCTGGATTTGGCAGTTTTCTCTCCTAGATATATGAATCCTTACAGGTTTGCTGGACAATTAGCTGTGTCTTCTGCGCTGGATATGCTGGACACAGACGAGTCCTGGATTGTGCTTCAGCTATCAGCACCTTGCATGCTGTTGTTTTGTTTTTCTATAAACTTGTTTGTGCATGCTGTCTCTTCATTATCAAACATATAATACAAGAATCAGGAGCTTGCATCTACATGCCAAAGGAGCGGATGGAACAAAATTTGTTTTAACTCACCCCGGGAGTGAAGTTTGCAACAGTTGAAGACTTTGACTTTAATTAAAGCTCTAAATTCCAATGATAATTTGTTTTGAGATGCATTTTTCATGCTTTCACTAGCAATTATGTTTGAATACCATTGTTATGCATATGGGCACGTATTTTTCATGTTACTGTGTACGTGTTGTCTGATTATTATGTGATACTTCCATGTGCATTACAATATCTAGGCCAACTGGTATTTAGAGTGGCACCTTGATGTGTTGATATTATGGGCCTTGGCTAAAACTGGTGAACCTTCAAAGGCAGAAGATTTACTTGAGGGCTTGAAATCCAGGTAGAAGCCTGTGCTATCTTTACACATTTTCATGCTGGCCCTCCATTATTGTAATCTCATCGTCTTTTTGCAGAATTCATAAGATGAGTAAGAAGAAGCAACAAAGAATGCAGAAAGTGATTCGGGTTTGTTCTGATTGCTTCTCTTACCATTTTTTTATCTCCATTTATACAATTTCATGTTAGTAGCTGGTAAGATACCTTTGGATGCAACTAGGCCACATCCCAAAGATGCAGTGAACCCCCATCCTGGAGGGGTATGGATGCTGACCATAATTAGAATATATAACCTTTTCCTCTTTTCTTTGTTTGTAACAAATGATCAGAAAATTGTAACAATTGTGGGTTGGATTCATTTTTCTCTCTTAAATTCACAAAGCTTCCTTTGGTTCTATGTTAACGTGGTGGTTACTTTTCATAAATCTGTTGCTATTGCTTTCTTCAGATGCTTTTTGAAAGGTGTTTTTGAGATATTCAAGGATTTCATTTTCCCTTTTTCTCAGCTTGCAGAAGCCTTATTCGAGTATGGGAGGGGTAATGACAAGCAGGCATTAGATTTACTTGATTCAGATTTTGATGCCAATGATTGTAAGGTACTATTATCAAGTTGATTCATGTGTTTTGATCAGCTGTATTTACACATTTGAATTAAAAGATATGAATTTTACTGTCCTTTGTGCTAGATGCTTGGGGCATCAGATGAACAACTTGATGTATTTACTGAAGTCTGGTACAGCATGTTACTAAATACTGGACAAGCCGCCAAGGGTACATACGTTTGGCATCCCAAACCTCCTATTTCTGCAATTTAACTTCATTGTGGCTCTTCTGACTTCTTTCTTGAGTTGTAGCAATAGGAGTAATGGAGAAGCAGATCAAGAAGAGGGAAGGAACCCCATTCATGTGGCGCTTATTGGTATAGCCCTGACTTGTATGCGGAGTTTTTTTTTAAGGATAAAATGATCTGGATGAGTGACAATTTCATGACCTATTGCAGGAGAGAGGCTATGCAATGACAGGCAGTCAGGAAGCAATAGTTGCTGGTGAGAAGGCTAGGGCCTTAGAAACTGCACATTTTGTTCAGGTGGCATGAAAGATGGATCAATCTACCAGCTATTATGCATTTGGACATCTTGTTACATGCATGAATTCTACTCGGCTCTAGCCTTGCTTCATAACCGCGTGAATTACAGATGAAAAATGTGTAACCTTTCTTCCATCGTTCCTAGTTATCCTTTATCTGCATCCCATGATTCCATCTCAATCAAGGGAGAACAATGAAAAGGAAAGGTGAATCGATGAGTCTGTTTGTCTGAAGACTGAACTAGATAAAGTTACCATTGTGTGAAAGCAAAAATAAAGGCAATCAATATTTTGGTTGATCAGTGGGCTTATCAGATATTTTGACACTGATGGGATAATAATAGATCATGTTTTCAATCATATCATACACCTTACGCTAATAATAGTTGATGAGGGTGTACAAAAAGATTAAACTAGGAAAGGCAAAAAGATTAAACTAGAAATGAAGACGAAATGATTGCTTGTGAAGTCTTTGTTGTTGTGGCAGCAAGCTTCATCCGAGGATTAGACGTGGAAGGTGGGAGGTTTTTTTTGTTTTTGTTTGTAACAGCAGATTAGGTTTCTCTGATAGAAACATTTTCACCAGAAATTAATACGTAACATTGTTGTTACATCAGAAAGATGACTTCGTGCAATTGCAGTTTAGTAACCATGTTGCTAGCTTGATTAGAACAGAGCCAAAAAGGATGAGCTGGCAACAATTCTAGTACTCCTTGCTACATCCTGAACGAACTTTTATACTATACAAAATATGCAGAGTTTCCTCTTCATACTTGCTGTAAATTGACAGTTGAAGATTTAGATAAACTGTAAAGACAGCTAACTACTTACAAGGCATGGACATCTTCTCTTCATCATAAACTACAAGTGTCCGCAATCAAACCAGACAACATAAAACGCCCAACCATGACTAGTAGTCAGGTCAATCAAAAGCCCCAAACCACACCAATCAACTGATCTCCCCACACCAGAGCACAGCCATGCCCACAACATAATCAAAACCTTTAGCCATGCCAACTCCTTCGCACAACTGCCCACCAGATAATGCAGATACATTGTGATGGTCCAGATTCGGGTCGTGACAATTTACTTAATGCCAATCGTTCGGCTTCGAATCCGACTCAGCTCCTCCACAACCTCCCTCGAATCTGGCCGATCATCCTTGTCCGCCGCCACACACCTGAAGGCTAGCTCAGCCACGGATTCAATACCGTTCATAGTTTCCTCATCAACACCTAAAACAGGGTCAACAACCTGACGAAGCAGACCCATTTGGATTTTGGATACTACAAGATCAGCCAAAGCCATCTCCCTCTTGTCCCTACTCTGGTCCACTGCCCTCAAACCTGAAACCAGCTCCAACAAAACCACTCCAAAGCTGTAAACATCACTCTTCTCTGTTAACCGGAACGACCGGTGGTAATCCGGGTCCAAGTATCCAGGTGTGCCTTGAGGCCCGGTACAAACATACCCAGATGAAGATGAAGATGTTTCAGGCAAGACTAAAAGCCTTGAAAGCCCAAAATCACCCACTTTGATTCTCATATCTCTCTCTATAAAAATATTGGATGATGTAATATCTCTGTGAACAATGGGTGGTTTAACTGAGAAATGCAAGTACTCTATAGCTAAAGCCGTTTGCAATGCGATATCAAGCCTCACTTGCCACGTTAAAGAACTTTTACGGTGCAAGTTGTTTGTTCCATGGAGGTGGTCAGCGAGAGTGCCGTTGGGGACGTAGTCATACACCAGAAGTAACCCTCTTGGATCACTGCAATACCCGTGAAGTTTAACGAGATTTGAATGATTTATTGAAGATAATATCAAGATTTCGTTGCAGAATGACTTGGTTGAAAATGCTCTGCCAGCGGCTGCAGCTTGGTGGTGCCTGTGGAGGTATTTAACAGCAACGATTCTGGCATCAGAGAGCTGGCCTAGATACACAGACCCAAACCCTCCATCTCCAATTTTACGCTTGGGGTCAAACCTGTTAGTTGAGGATTCAAGCTCCTCGAAGGTGAACGCAGGAGGGAGAAGACTAGCAGAGCGGTGGCGGTGAAGGAACAGTGTCGTTGGGTCGTCTTCTGTTTTCAATGATTTCAATCGCCTAAACCTAAAAACAATTCCAAAAACCAAAACGGCAATTACAAGACATAACACTGCGGAGATGGAGCACAAAATGGCGACTCGGTTTGGGTCATTTTGGTGAATCCATGTTGGTGAAAACCGAGTTCTGGACTGAAAACAAAAGAAATTCTTTTCTGGGTCTGAGGAATTGAAGCCACAGATTCCTTTCTTGGATTTGCATTCCCTGCAGCTGGAGAAGAAGGAATCTTGAGACTCATCGTACTCAACTTGGAACCCGATTTTCAAGAAATTGTCAAGGTACTCTAAGATGTCGGTTTGACATCCCTGCTTTTGGAGACTGCGAGGAGTAGCAGATCCACAGTCATTGAGGAGATTAAGTGGGTTCTTGACGAGCTTACACTCCCAGGGACAGTGGCTGCAGTTTGGGAGATTTGGTGGGGAACAAGAGCGCAGAACAGAAAGCCGAGAACAATAGGAATCAGAAATTCGAAATGGTGAACCGGAGAGATTGATGGAATGGGCAGGAATGGAAGAAAGATCACTAGAGCAAGTAGCAGCGGGTCTTATCGTTGTAGAGGATGTTAGAGAGGAGAGTTGAGGAGATAGAAGAAGAGAGGAGGAGTTGGGGTCGAAGTGAAGGAGAGCAAAAGAGAGGTTATTAATGGAGATTATGGAGTGAGGAGAAGAGCATTTTAGTTGAAAGAAAGGGTGACCACAACCAGGTGATAAAGAGAAGGGGAAAGGAGGAGGAGAAGTGGATGCGAATGGAGGGCATGAAGAAGATCTCAAGGATGTATCTTGCTTTGAAGTACATTCATGGAACAGAGGATCTGCTGAAATAATGCTATATAGAGAACAGATCAGCATCAAGATGGAGAGAAGAAGAAAGGAATGGTGGGGTTGCTGAGGCATTGCTATGGTTTGGATTGGATTGGTGGAGATGATGATGATGATCAAGAAAGAGAGATGGGTTCTCGAACTAAACTAAATCTTGCTTGAGATAGTTGGGGTGGATTCTTCTGGTTTCAGTGGAGGCGACTGCCTAGGTTGTCGGAGGAGATGAAAGAGTGACGGAGAAGACAAGTGGGGGGGGGTATCGAGAGAAGTGAAGGAAGGTCACGTGAAGAGAAGTGGAAACATATTAGAGTTGGCTTTTCTGCGCTCTCGATGTGCTTTTGGAATTTTACATCACTTTCGTTCCTTCACGTGGGTAGGTGGCCTAGTGATGACCTAGGACTCAAGTACTCTAAATTACTTTCAAATTATTGTCATTTTATTGGTGAATTTGCAATTAACAATACATTTTGATTTGGGGATTTATGAGTTGTTTTTTCTTTTTCAATTTGGTTTCCATCCTCGAATCGAATAGTGTTGCGATGTCGCGGTCACACAAATTAATTATTCTAACTTTAAAAACAACACACAAGATAGTATAGAGCAAGTAAGGAGTCGATCCCACAAAAAAGTTCAAGTCAGATTTTTATACTAGATGATATACAATTTGGGGGGGTTTGGACGTTATCTAAGTTAAAGCAAAAGAAAACAGAAAACTATCAAACAAAATTTAATAAAATCAGAAAATTATCAAGAGAACAAACCTTGGTCACCAGCACACATCCACCTACAGAAATCAGAACTGATCATGGAAACGAAACATCAATTTATATTCTGAATATTTATCTCTTCTTAACATTGGTTAGTTAACGGATCCGCCGTATAACTAACCCTAACCAT
>Ga0325402_1000619_pt1 | contig 25832 bp, 8 predicted proteins | sample PopdelMetagenome_22_FD_207212 | JGI IMG/M metagenome (GOLD analysis project Ga0325402, IMG submission 207212) | Populus deltoides microbial communities from Bellville, Georgia, United States - Xylem-PdKOR-R3 | ecosystem: Host-associated > Plants > Phyllosphere > Stem > Wood/Secondary xylem...
AAAAAAAAAATTACCATCAAACTTCTTTAATTGAATAAAATCTGCTAACACTAATAACGATGAGTTTTATCATTGAAAAATGGTTAAATTAACGACTTTCTTTTTCCTTGTTATTTTTAGATGACTTATCTACCCTATCTCCTAGTCAAGGAATTAAAAATGAATTTCTAAACCATAATTAAAATTATTGAGAATTTGGGATCATGCATATTTTTTCATTGTGTTTTTACATTTTAGTTATCTTTCTTTTAATTTGCTATGTTGAACATGATTTCAAGCTTAATTTTACATAATTAGGCCAAAGAAGGATTCAACTGAAGAAAATAAGTTTATAAAAGAGAAAAACATTGAGGAGCTCAACTCTTTATATAAAACAATGAAGCTCTTTATGAAAACTCATATCTTTTAGTTGTATGTATAACTAGACACGGGCTCGCGCTGCGTTGTGGGTATGTATTTTTTTGCATAAAAACCAATGTCTAGATGATGTAAGTGCATTTCAAAGAAATATGAAAACAAACGACTTGTTATATCCCCAATTAGGTTTAATAACTTTGTTTTATTTTAATTAGGTGATAATGTTTTTTTGGCAATAATAGCAAAAAATTTCTTGAAAAAAACCACAATAACTTGAAAGAAAACCCTCGTGAAGTAAGTAACTAGAAGAGAGAGAGAGAGAGAGAGATTAATTCGAGTCAACTTAAGGTAGTATGATAGATATGTAACTTAAGTAATAGAGACTGAACCAACCTGAGTTGACCCGTAAAACTCGTGGCTCAGGTTATGAGATCGAGATAACTTGATAGAAAAAAAATAAAGAAAACAAAAGAGCTATTAAAGAAAAAACTATTATTGGATGATGAAATCAAAAAAGAAAATAAGTCAAAACAAAGAGGATGTCGATCCAAAATAACTTTTCAAACTCATGAATTAGGTCATTAAATTGAAAGTATTATACATGGAAAAACCATGACACTCAATCCCCAACAAAATGAAATGTTGAAGGATGAAATTGAGAGAAAAAACCAACCACGCAAAGGGATCCAAAATAAAATAAAATAAAATAAAGCAATTAAAATAACGAGGGTGAGAATCAAAATGAAAAATAAATTAGAGGGTAAGAATTTTTTTTTATTGGAAGAAACTAAAAGGAAAAATATATTTGACAAAGAAACAAAAACAAAAAGGACTAAATTAGAAAAAACAATACACCATAAATTTGTATTGAAGTATAAAATTAAAAACATCAAAACTTTTACAAAAGGACCAAGAAAAAAACTAGAAAAAAAAATGACTAAAATGGAAAAACTTATACATGATAAAATGTAATTGAATGATTAATTTAAAAACAAATAAAACTTTAACAAAAGAGCTAAGGAATAAAATAGAAATGAAAAGAATAAGAACTGAAGTTGAAATATCAACAACAGGAGCACCAACTTGTGTTTTTTAACGTGCAAGAGAGAGAAAAAAAAAGGTTGACCGACGACAAATTACCTTATCGTTGTCGATGCATGCCGCAATAGAAGAAAGAGGAAGAGGCAATGCCTCCAATGACACAATAGAAGAGCATTTTATACTATGAGGAGGTGTCACTCATGTTGGCACATATATTGCACACGCCTATAATTTTTTATTGTTAAATAAAATTTGATTGATGTTAATAGACAAAAAATATCCTTGATTTCCCTGGTAATTACAAAATAATCTAAAGGAAAAGGTCAAAAGGCACCAGAACCTATGGTTTAAATTTTTTATTTAAAAGGTATTCTTGTCAATTTACTATACATGAATAAATGAAAAGATATTCATGCCATTCTTTGTTAAAGTTATAGTTTTTTTTATGGGGGTAATTACATTATTTTATTGTGCTTAAAAAATAAAAAATACAATTATACCTATGAACAATTCTTTAATGACTAATACACCACATAGAAAGATAAAAATATCCCCATATCAAAGGTAAGAGGTCTTCTTTTATAATGACAAAATAATCATTTTTTTATTGTAGTGAATAATAGTAAACTGAATTTTAGTGCAATGTTTTTGTCTTCCTCTTAGTTTTTTTTTATATATATAATGTAACAAAACTAATTGATTAGTTTTTATGGTTTCAAGAATTATATATTAAATTCCTATATTTTAAACTTTAATATTTTTTTATCTATTTTATTTTAAAATTTATAAATGGTAAAAAAGAAAAGAAGAAGCATGTAGGATTAATGTAAATAATGGTGACAAAATAAAACTTTTTTAAAAAAACAAAAAACTACCTAAGTATTGTCAAAATTGTTGAGAAAATATCTAGTTATTATTTTTTACATTTGTATATCTTCTAAATATTCTTTGAGTATTTCTTATATCACATCATTTGATCTAAATGACATTATTTAGATTTTTTTTAAGAAGTTTTTTGATACACTTGCGTTAACAGTTTGTCTTGAGTTAATTCTCATATTAGCTTTTAAAATTATAATAATAACTATTTTTATCTTTACATGTTTTATACAAATAATTTTAGAATCAAGTGTTTTTTAAATAATATTTTAGAAATAATATTTTTTGTATATGAAGATGTTTTATTTGTATCTTTTATTTTGAAAGTATAAAAAACTATTCTAAAATTATTCATGTTACATATTTATTGTTATGTCCATGTTAAATTTTCTTGAATCTATAATAGTTTCTAAAATCCCCTTATTTATAATTGTCATGGTGAAGCCCTTCGTCAAAAAGTCCAATATTAGCTGCCATGAATAAACAACACCCCCTTAAATGTTAAGAATAAAGTTAAAGATGTGAAAAAAGATAATCCACAGTGTTGTTTTTTTTTTTTCTATTTTTATCCTTATGTTTTTTTTTGTTATTGATTTTTTAACTTAGTTTTTATATGATGTGTTAATAGAAATTTAGAGTTGATAATTTATTTTAATTTGCTAGCATTGAGATATGATTTATTTTTTAAAAAAATTTAGTAAAATAAAAAAATATTTTGAAAAAAATCAAGTCATTAAATTTTATGGAGTCGATGATTGGTTTGATAGTTTGGCAAGGTAGCGGAGTATCTTTTTTTTATTTTTTAATTGAACTTGATTATGTTATTATCTTTTTTATTTTATTTTTATCATATAGTTATAAAAAATAGTTTTTTTTTAAAAGATGTTATTATATTTTAAAAAGTCCATGGGCCTATTGATGTGTTTAGCAAGTTTAACTTTTTTTAAAATTTATTTTTTTATCTTTTAATATTAGATTGATTGAGAAATTCAATTTCATCATTTATTTCATTTTGCTTTCTATGAGGTTATCATAGTCTTAAAAAAAAGTCTCAATATTGATTTGACACTTGATTTTGCGTTTATATATTTTTGTTATCATATAGTTAAATAAACAATAGTTTAGAAAAAAAAACAAGTCATCTATCCCAATCCATTACAAGGTTTGTGGGTTTGATGTGTTGACCTGAGTTACTCAAATAACGAGTTTAGCAAGTTTATCCATCAAACTAAATATAATTTTTTAGTTTTTTGTCATTTTTCTAATTATTTTTTTTTATTTCACTCTTTTTCAATATTGGATTGGTTGGAAAATAAAATTCATGGTTTATTTTTTTTTACTTTATATAGGGTTATCATGATCTTAAATAAATATTTTTTTGGATTAGTGCTCGATTTTGCAAGTATATAATGTTATCATAAGATTAACTAAAAAAAATATATAAAAAACAACAAATTTATTAAACTCATTGAAATCTATAACTCAGGTTGTAGGTTGACTGAGATCATAGCTATTAAAGCTGATCTGGGGGTTGACCTGGTCAAGGGGCCGAGTCCCAGATTTCATGGGTCAACGTGGATCAATCCGGAAAAATTAAAAATAATATATTTAAAACTTTAATATTTCACATGAAAAAATTAAGAAAAAATCTATATAAATATAAATTATACATATTGTAAATAATGAAGTTTAAAAAAATATTTAATTTTTTTTATCATACATTAAAAAGATATAATGTTAAGCTTTGAAATTAAAGTATTTAAACCAATTTGTTTTATCCCACATTGAAGAAATAACTTTTTTATTGGGAACATATAGTATATATACTAATGGGTTTCAAATCCCACATTGAAAAAACATAATTGTTTTTATGGGAACAAAGAGTATATATATGAAAGGGTTTCAAATCCCACATTGAAAAGATATTATGTTATCCCTTTAGGTTGAAGTATTTAAACCAAAAATTTTTGTATTCCACATTGAAAAAACATAACTTTTTTCTTGAGAACATAGAGTATATATACTAATGGATTTCAAATCTCCCGTTAAAAAAACACAACTTTTTTCATTGAAACATATAGCATATATACGAAAGGGTTTCAAATCCTACATTGAAAAGATATTATCCCTTTAAGTTGAAGTATTTAAACCAAAAAAGTTTTTTATCCCACATTGAAAAAACATAATTTTTTTTGGGAACATAAATTATACATACTAATGGGTTTCAAATCCCACATTTAAAAAAAGACACTAGGTTTTGTCCGGGTTTGCCCGGGTCGACCGGGTTTTGCCGGGCTGTTGCCTCGGCCAGTCTTTTATTAAACCTGGACCGGTTTAGCCACCGGGTTAACCTGCCAGGCTGGGTCAGGTCGGGTTTTATAACTAGGATCGAGATCAATCTAATTTGACATCTTTATAATATTAAAAAAATATTATCTTAATTTTTTTTGAAAAAACTATAACTTATGTTTATCAATTATCTAAATTATCTTTCACATTATTAAATTAAACAATTTATTTTGGATAAGTTGTCTCGTATAATTTAATTTAGAGTGCGTTTGGTACTGTTTTTCAAAAATATTTTTGAAAAAAATGAAAATTTATTTTTGCTTTAAATTAATATGTTTTTGATGTTTGTTTTTTAGTTTAACGTGGGTGTTCGTGCCAGCTTGCATGCATCTCGACTAATCCCATGAGCTCTGAAGTTAACAACCATGTAAGCCTCCAGTGGCAATCATATGAGCAACCACAAGGCTCGAACCTAAGACTACAAAGAGAGCAAACCTCTTGGTCCCAAGCTTTTACCATTGGGCCACCACCTAGATGGTTATTTTTGGTGTTTTTAAATTATTTTAATATGCTGATTTTAAAAATAATTTTTTTTTTTTAAAAAATATTATTAATATATTTTTTTAAATAAAAAATCATTTAAAAAACAATTAGTACCAGAATCTCAAGCATCTTTTTAAATTTTAACTAGAAGCTGGATTCAAAGATTTTAAAATTGAATCACTTTATTAAATTTAATAATATTGCTGACAAAATTCTACTCACCTCAGTCAAAACACTATCTAAGTACGAACAGAAATATGCCACGTAATACCCACGTGCTTCCAATGCATAACATTAGGCTAACCCTAACTCAGTCTAGAGCTGTAGAATGATATCACGTTAACGCCAGCCTTTTCAGTTTTCCCTTCCATTCTAAAATCTCGTGAATTAATCGGCGACCCTTTCCTTCCTAGAAACTGCCACACTCACTTTCCACTCCTTTTCTCAACTTAACTCTAAAAAAATTTAAGCTCAAATTCATACCAAATAAATCCCAAACCCAAATGCTCCCCAAGTTCTAGCTCACCTTCCTCTCCTTTCCTCTCCATCTCCTCCTCCTCGTCCTCCACCACCACCACCACCACCACCACCTCCACATCAAACCCTCTCTCTGAAACAAATCCCCGCCAAAAACACCACCTTTCTCTCTCGAAAACAAACTCTTTAACCCCAGCCCTATCTCCCTTTGAAAAAAAAAAAACACATCTGCTTTCAGGGATGACTGATTACCGACTACCGCCGACAATGAATCTTTGGACGGACGACAACGCGTCTGTAATGGAAGCATTTATGAACTCCTCCGATCTCTCTTCTCTTTGGGCACCGCCTCCGCAATCTTCCGCCTCCACTTCCACGCCATCAGCAGCAGTACAGCCATCTGAGAAAACTATGTTGAACCAAGAAACACTCCAGCAACGCCTTCAGACATTAATTGAAGGCGCGTGTGAGGGCTGGGCTTATGCTATTTTCTGGCAATCCTCTTATGATTATTCTGGCGCCTCCGTCCTAGGATGGGGCGACGGATATTATAAAGGGGAGGAAGATAAAGGAAAAACTAGAACGAGAAATTCGGCATCATCAGCTGTTGAACAGGAGCATCGTAAAACGGTGCTCCGTAAGCTGAATTCGTTGATTGCTGGGCCTAATTCTGTTACTGATGATGCTATCGATGAAGAGGTTACTGATACTGAGTGGTTTTTTCTTGTTAGCATGACTCAGTCTTTCGTTAATGGAAGTGGGTTACCTGGTCAAGCTCTTTTCAATGGGAGTCCGGTTTGGGTTGCTGGGTCGGAGAGGTTGGGGGCTTCGCCGTGTGAAAGAGCCAGGCAGGGTCAGGTTTTTGGGTTACAGACTTTAGTTTGTATACCGTCTGCCAGTGGTGTTGTTGAATTGGGTTCTACTGAATTGATTTTTCAAAGCTCGGATCTGATGAATAAGGTTAGGGTTTTGTTCGATTTTAATAGTTTGGAGGTGGTTTCTTGGCCGATTGGAACTACAAATACTGATCAGGGTGAGAACGACCCGTCTTCGTTTTGGCTTACTGATCCAGAAACTAAAGATGGAAATGGTGGGATTCCTTGGAATCTGAACGGGAATGATCAAAACAAGAACAATCATCATAGTTCTAATCAGAGTTCGAGTAGCTTGACTGATCATCTGGGTGGAATTCATCATGCTCAGAATCATCAACAGCAGCCGATTCATGCTCAAAGTCTTTTCACTCGAGAGTTGAATTTTGGGGAGTGCAGCACATATGATGGGAGTAGTGTTAGAAATGGAAATTCCCATTTGACGAAGCCAGAATCTGGAGAGATATTGAATTTTGGGGAGAGTAAGAGGACTGCTTCCAGTGCAAATGGGAATTTCTATTCGGGTTTGGTGACAGAGGAGAACAATAAGAAGAAGAGATCAGGTGGTAATGAAGAAGGGATGCTTTCATTTACTTCTGGTGTGATTTTACCTTCTTGTATCCTGAAATCCAGTGGCGGTACAGGAGGGGATTCAGATCACTCTGATCTTGAGGCTTCGGTTGTAAAAGAGGCGGATAGCAGCAGGGTTGTGGAACCAGAAAAGAGGCCACGAAAACGAGGGAGAAAACCTGCCAATGGAAGAGAAGAGCCTTTGAATCATGTTGAAGCAGAGAGGCAAAGAAGAGAGAAACTTAATCAGAGGTTTTATGCACTGCGAGCTGTGGTTCCTAATGTATCAAAGATGGACAAAGCTTCACTTCTTGGGGATGCCATATCATATATCGACGAGCTTAGAACGAAGCTGCAATCTGCCGAGTCTAGCAAGGAGGAGTTGGAGAAGCAAGTGGAATCAATGAAGAGGGAGTTAGTAAGCAAGGATTCAAGTCCTCCACCTAAAGAGGTGCTCAAGATGTCAAATAACCAAGGAGTTAAACTGATAGACATGGATATCGATGTGAAGATAAGTGGATGGGATGCGATGATACGAATCCAATGTTGTAAAAAGAACCACCCTGCTGCTAGGCTAATGTCGGCTTTGAGAGACCTGGACCTTGATGTTCAGTATGCCAATGTGTCTGTGATGAATGATTTGATGATCCAGCAAGCCACGGTGAAGATGGGGAGTCGGTTTTACACGCAAGAAGAGCTTAGGGTAGCCATATCAACAAATGTTGGTGGCGTCCAATAGGCATTGAACAGAACAACAAATGCAATTAGCAGTTGGGATAGATCCTGGTAAAGATTACAGGTTCCGACTTTATGTATTAATGCTGTAGGTTTATGGGACGTTTTAAGGCTCCCCTGGTGGCACAAGCCCTGTACAATATTATTGTTTCTTTGTAGCTGTTTAAGTATAACTCTGAGTTTGGGGAAAATCAAATTGAGGGCTGAACTGGTAAGCTATATGAATGAATTGAAGATGGCTATTTTTGTGTTTATTTTCTGTCTGTCTTTGATGTATATATTTAAGTTAAAGCCTGATCAATTTTCTGGGTTTGATTCTCGTGTATTGTGATATTCCTGTTATACATCAGCGAAGGAGAAGGTGAATTAGAATTTCAGTAATTTGTTGGATTGGGATGGTATTGGATTGGATTTTGCAGTCTTCAGTCAAGTAGTAATCTTTCTCTTGACGCAGAAATTTGATGTCTGGGGTAAGGTTCAGCTGGAGCTTCTTCATTTGTGCTCTAGCTTGTCAAACAATGGACTGTGTTCGGGACTGCTATCGTTGCAAGGTTACATTGGATCTCCTTTATGAAGGACTTAAAACTGGAAATTCTGTGCTGCGCTACCTTGCTGACATGATTTTATTCAAAAGAACTTGCGTCCCGGGATTTCCTTTACTAAAATTCTAAAGCATTTTTCTCGTTTTGAAGCGATCTAATTTTGGTTCTTTTCTCTACCACCTGACTTCCGTTTTAACCTTTAATAGCACATCAACATTTCTTCATCCGAACTACGTATAGAGATTTAGAAAGAAAATACCGACCTGATCTCTGCTGTCTCGCAAGCCCACATTTTAGGACTCGTTATCCAAACATAGGATTTAGAAAGCGCAAATTCTACATGTCCCCTCAGGTCCTGAAAACTTGTAGCTGTTAAAACCACAACTCGGTGACTTCATCAATGCTCGCTGGGGTGGATTTCCTGTGTTGACACCAGGTGGTTATGTCCATTTCAGCTTTGGGAATCATGACTTCAGCTTCCTAGTTGCTACCATTGGCCCCTCTCTCCCAAGCTAATTTTCAGGATCTCCTTGCTTAACTTGCAAAGAATGTACACGCGGGCTAAGCAAAATAATGTTTAATACATGGTTACATGTGCTGTAATCATTTAATGGAGACGGCATGAGAAATGTCAACAATGTGACGCAATAAAGATTATCGAGAACGTAATATGGGAGATGGCTGACGTGGGTTCCTTGAATGTAAGATTAGATGTCACGGTGGCTTGAAAAGTCGATGATTTACAGAAGCTTGCGATCTAAATCCGTTCAATTTTCAAAACATTCAATGTTAAAACAAACACAGTGGATAGAGAGCGTCTTTGTTTTTGCATTTCGAACTTGCATGACCAAGAATTCATCATTACAGAAAGGTTCGGTGGATCCCTGGGAATGTGCTTCGGTGTGAATTATGAAACTATCTATGAGCTTATTCAAAACAAATAAAATGAAAAGAAAAATCAAACACAGTCCTCCTTATGCGATTACTCAGTTTTCCCCTTTCTTTTTACAAACCAGATAAAACCATGTGAGATTCAAAGCATCCTACAAGATCTAGGGTTCTTATGCACGGTAATTGTGTGCCTCAAATCAAGCCACGGTACAATTTATCTGAACGATTCGATGCACAACTGGCCAAATGTTGCATGAACATATAAGCAAACCTTCTAACAAAATCAAAAGATCATAGCAACCTTATCATAAGCTTTTAACCTTTTTCTCTCATAAAGTCCATGCAGTCTTTAACTTAGTCAATCCACTAGCTGAATTTGGCACTGTTATAAAGCATTACTATTGATCGGGATCTTTAAGTTATATGCACTTGGGCACAAAAAGTTTCATTATAAATAGTATTCCCAGCTTGCATACAGTTTTCACACCATTGCGGATTTATCTTCATATCAACTTAATCAACTCTCCATCGTCCATGCATGAATCAAGGATTAATTCATTAATTAAGAAAAACTTAGGAGCTAAGCAATTCGTTGTAGCTAGTCACCCACTTGCGATTCGCACAAGGCAACTTTTTTTTCTTGTCCATTTAGTTTGTTTTTATATATAAATTTTATTTTTCCATTGTGATTTTATACAAAATTCGCCTTGATTATTCGTTTTGATGGTCTTGGTGTGGGTTTTAATTTAGTAAAAAAAAATCATGTTATTAGATTTACACTCAATTTCACACAAAATTATTTAGATTTTGTTTTCTAGAAGATTAAAGATAAATGGACTACAATTGAAACTTTGGGTAACCAGAGCCGCATTGGAATCAAGACATCATCACGCGTCATTGTAGAATGAAGCTTTTTTTTTGAGATGATTCCAAAAACATCAAGAAAGATAGCTATAGGAGATCGGAAGAAGCCACACGCATCTCCTCAATGCAGCTACTTTCTCATAAGCTAGAGCGTATATTGCATGCGCCAATCATTTTTTGTTCTCTTCCTTCAATTTAGTCTATAATCTAATAAATCTTCAATTCAATCCTTAATTTCATTTCACCTAATCCCAATGAGGTCCCAACCTTGGAGAAAAAAAGGGGAAGGAAAAAAAAAATAAATGCCCTAACCAGGTTAACTCATCTTGATCATATCCATGATTCGAGTTGTGAATTTAATAAGTTAATTTTGATCATATCCATGATTCGAGTTGATCATATCCATGTCAAATTAATATATAAGTATCTCAATATAAAAAAATATTATATTGTAATCCCTTTGAAACATGACCATGTTTTTACTGATTATCCTAATTATTTTTGGATTTATTAAGACGACTGAGTCATATCGGGTTAATACTTGCATAATTTAATTTAAAACTCATCGAAGATAAGAAGTTGGGTTAAGAGATTTAAAGATTAACAAATTAAATTATATTTCTTAATATTGTCAAAGAGTTCCTAATAACTTAAATCTTTTTTTTTTATATTAAAAAAGATTGAACATCATTGTGAAGGTAACTTGGAGTGTTATAATTATATGACTATCGTTAATTTTAAAAAAATCATAAAAATATTACTGAAGCGTTTGGGAACGCGGTTCAACCCACGTTCCCAAAAAATTTTAAATTTTTTTTGTTAAAATTTAATATGATTTATATGTTTTGGATCGTTTTAATATGCTGATGTCAAAAATAATTTTTAAAATATAAAAAAACATCATTAACATGTATTTTGACACGAAAAATTATTTAAAAAACACCCACAACCACACTACCAAACACACTTCCACACTGCAGCGCAGCCAAGGAACTAGTCAGTAACTAGTTACCTTACCTTCAAACCAAAGACAGACAGGAGGTTATAGGAGTAGTAGCCTAGAAGTGTCAAAATTCAGTGTTCTAGTTTGATACTTACCCGCCGCTTCAAAAGGTGAGAAAATCATCTTATCTCAAAATAATTCCATCTCGTAGTCTTCTCACTCACTGATTCCATGATTAGGTACTTGAGCAATTATAACAATAATAATAATTAATAATTTTTTTATTATTTTTCCTTACAAACTACTATTTATTATAATAATATTTTTTTTGATGTTATTTTTTTTATTTTTTTCAATTTCAATTATATTATTCAATATTATATTTTATTGAAGATAAAACTTTATATTTTTTTCATTTATTTTTTATAAAACCGTCTCAAATTTTTTTTTGACTTGAATTGCATAATTAAAAAATTGATTCGAGTGTTTTTTTATTAATATTTTTCTCAAATTCATTATTCAACATTAAGTTGATTGATAATTAAGTTTTGTTATTTATTTCGGTCTGTTTTTTATAAAATTTTTCTCGCCTCATGAAATCAGGTTACATGTTTGGTGGGTTAACTCGAGTTGACTCAAGTTTTTCTTTCTATTGGGTTATCCCGATCTCATGACCCATGTTGCGGGTTTGGTCGGTTAAAAATTATCTTGGGTTATTTTTTTTATTCTTTTTTTATTGATTTTTTTCATTTTCATCCATCATTATTTGATTTATTAGAAATTAAACTTTATAATTTGTCTTGATTTACTTTCTATAGAGTTATTATGGTATCATGACCCGTTATGCAGATTGTCAAGTTAACTCGGATTGATCCAAGTCGATCTAATATATTTTCGTTGCAATATTTATAAAAAAGTCTCATCTTGAATACTTTTCTTGAGTTAAACTATATTTTTTACGAGTCATCCGAATAGTTTTTAGACCCATCAAGTTGATCAGATTACATTAAATTAATTTTTAAACACTTTAATTTTTTTTATTAGAAAAAATATAAATATTTTATTTTACATTAAATAAAATTTGATCCGACTCCCAATATTACGAGGGCCAAAGATATTGTAATAATAATAATTTTTTTTTACTGTAAAGATATCTTTAAACTAAATTACATGTTAATAAAATCTAATTCTCTTTTCCAAGGTTTTTAAAGACACACGGTCTATATAGGTATGATGTTTTTTTTTTTTAAAAAAACATATTTATTTAAATACTAGTTCTAAAATTAAGATTCTAGAAACTAAAAAGAAAAACAAATATACTATGATACTAGACAAACCCTTAAGAGTTGCAAAACTTATTATTATGAAAAGAATCCATCCTGTTTTACATATTGAATAATGTTGTTCAAGAAAAAAATTGAATAATTCTTTTGTACAAATGCCCAAATTAAACGATTTGTACTTGTAATTAATTGCTATGCCAGAGTGAACGATTTGAAGTTATGAAGTTAGCCACCGCTTTTTTATGGATAATAGCAACATCTATTCTATCTACCTGGGCAGTTACAGTCAAAGCGGAGGTGGATCATGGATCGTGATTCGTGAACATTGAGAGTCGATGACAGCCCTAATTTCTGGTTTACCTGTCTTTCAGGGCATCATTAATGACCATGTTTACTCCTTAATCAATCACTCTACGCGTTTCCCTTCCTATACTTGATCACATTCCTCAAATCCCATTCACCCCCACATCCTCTTGGCCTTCGTATTCTCATTTTAATATTTCAAACCAGCTTCTTGATTCATCTCCCTTCAACCACCGTGAAAACTAACCTATAAAGGTTCAGTTTTCTCGCAGATTAAGGGGATAAAATATACACATCTAACCATGAGCCTCGGTTGTCTTAGCTGCCAGGATTTGCAACGGAGTGATTCTGAGAGGGAGTGTTTGCAAGGCAAACCGCATCAAAATAAACTGGGTTGGATTATGATGGAAAGAAGCTGGTCAGGAAACTTGAGCCCACCATCTCATGGGCAAATGGGGAGAAAATCTACGGCGGTTGCTGCAAGGAAGGTGATCAAGAAAGAGCCTCACCGCTTAAATAGTGCAGGGGGCGTTACGTTCAAGGGATGTGAGGAGCCAAGGTTGGTGAGGAGCTCTGGAATGAGAAGGGATTGGAGCTTTGAGGATTTAAGGAAACCATGTACAATAAATTATTAACATATATATATATGTCGGCTTGCTAATTGCATAGCCTCGACCATATCAACAATGTCGGCTTCTTCAGCCAAGGTTTTTTTTTTTTTTTTTTAATTTTTGTGAATTTGTTGATAACTACTTAATTTGCATTGCATTGCATTGAGATTTATATGAGGATTTTCATCAAGGATTTCTCCATGTACGAAATTATTAAGGAGGTAAAAGTTCATTCACATATTGCATCAGGAGGGTGGGAGTTTGGAGGATTATTATTTACAGGCGAAATGCTGAAGAAGTGAGGTGACATGATGAAAAGGTTGGCCATTATATTTTGCTTACCAACTATTACCCCAGGTGATGTGCTGCCTTAATATCATTTAAGCAATTATTATTTTTGTAAGAACAAAAACGAAAAAAAGTTGCTATTAGAACGTATTGTAAATAGGGGAGTGATGGAGGTTGCATGGTTGAGCTAACAAGAACCCAGATTTCCCCTGATGGAATATCCTCAATCATCAGTGCCCAAATAGGTTTTCTGCCGATGCTGTGCATAAATTGGTTCAAATCACCGTCTGGCTGTCCTGGTCAGACAACAAATTTATAACTTGGATCTTGGAGATCAAAACTTCCATCTTCCTAGCCATTTGGGATTTGGATATGTTAAGAAGATATTCATCGGGCCCGTTTCCAGGTGTTTTGGATTAGCGAAGACAAAATTCGATATCAATATTAATCAATTTGGTTTCTATCTCATATTGAAAGTTCATCACAACCTGTTGGGACACACAGAGCAGATGAATTGTACTGGACTGCTCGACCCCGGAAACGTTTCTAATTTACTGGGCTAAAAAAGAAAGAGATGCAAAAGGTGGAAGAGGAAACCCATCCATCAAATCTTCGTCGCTTTGTCAAAACAACTGGCCTAAGAACGGAGAGGAGAAATAGATTAGTAACGATCAGAAACATGCAAAGTCCTTGTAACTTGTTTCTGATCAAATACTACACACACCCAACATCTATATATATATATATATATATATATATATATATATATATATATATAGGAAAGAAATGCCTAACAAAAGCAACAGGGATCACACCATTATTTAAAGCGAATAAGGTCCTAGACGAGATGGTGATCACTTGAAGTGCACGACTGGTATCAGTTCTGCATTCCTTATGATGGCCGGGGTCAAGGTGGAAACCGTGGGATCATCGTGCTAAAATTGATTGTTGCGCACCTTATTCGAGCACACAGGTCCCTGAATCTCTTATAAGCCATCTGCAATCTAATTTTCAAAACTTTCAAATAACTGCTTTACAAACATGGCATAAACTTCCCGTTCTGATGGAAACAATTTACCAAACTTATAATTAATCCTGGAAAACAGTGATCTCAGGTATAGGAAAAGCATGAACCACCATCAAAGTTTTGGCAGGGAGGACGGACTTCTGGAGGCTGCAGCTACAACTTGCGATATAACCACCATCATCAACCTTCTTTATACCTGTAGATAAAATATACCACTTTGCACGTTACTACGAAGACTATATGTACTTTTCACCTAGATTATCATCAAAGTTAACTGGACGGTTTGAAGGATTACTTGCTAAAAAGTTTTCATAAGAATTCGTATTGCAGAGGTACGTGTGGCAAGTAACAAAACAGAGAAGCTAGCTCAATTCCAAAGAAAAGAAAAGGAATTCTCAATGAGAACTTCAAAAAAGAGTACGATAAATGGAGTTTAAAGACAGCATTTTGTTTCAAAATAGCATGTATGGATAGAGCTGCTCGTATATATAGTTTGCACTTCTGCCAAAAAGAAGGGGAATAATACCTTGAATTTAAACAAAGGCCAGATGATAAATGCATTACCAAGAATTCAAACGGAACTGGTCTTGCATATGTCAAATTATTATAGTATAAACTAAAAGATATAGAAGTTTTCTGTGGCTATTTTACTGTTCTTCCGCTCACGTATCAATAGAGATTTCAATAGTGATTTTTTTAAAACAAATTTCAATTTGATGTTCGAATTTTTATATTTTGTATAATTGAGCTATTTAGAGCTCAATTTAAGACCCAATTACATATTTTTTGGGAGGAAAGGTTGAATTGAAACATATAGGATTGAAGTGAAAATGACGGGTAAAATAGATGGTGATTTTAAAACTTGTTTGAAAAGTTTATTTCAGTCCTCCATCCTTTTTAGCTGCTAGATTAACTAGTCCCTCTAGTTTTTAAAAATTTAATTTTTATATCAAACTTCATTTTTCTTCTTCTTTTTAGTGTTTTTTAGAAAGAGCGGTCACTAAATTCCGGTATAGAAAGAAAAAGTTTTTGTTTGAAACAATTTTGACAACTAAAACGATTGATTTCTATGTCAAATAGTTTCAATAATAAGAGTAATTTAGATTAGGTGTTTTTATTACCTTAAAAGCATATAAAAAAAAAATCTGAGCTCAAGAAGATTTTTTATTTTGGATTGATTATGGGATTTGGGGCAGTTTTTTTGTGTTCTTGGAGACCAAGGATTGGTTTAACAAGGTTTCGAGGATATTTCCTATGTGTTTTGAAAAACAATAAGTTGAAAATAGGTTTTTGGATGAAAAAAAAGAATTTCATATTTTCGACCACCACAATTGCTGAAATTTGAGGAATTATAAATGACTCATGCTCCATCTATTTTTTTTTGTCAAAGAATGAGGTGGACGACATGTCATCCGCACTATTAATTAAAACAAAAATATTCACGCTCTTGGGCCTTATCTTAGTTGCTAGGCGCTTAGCATAGTTTACATATTCTTTGTGATTTTATTTGCTTATTTATCTTTTCTAAACAACAATTATTTTTTAATAATATTGGATGAGTTAAAGTTTTTAAGAGGTTAGTATGATTCATGTGTAATTTTTTTAAAATATTTTATATAGATTAAATATTTATTTTTTCATGATATTTTTAATATATGTAGCCTTACTTAATATTTTTTTCTTTTATTTTCTTCAATAAACTTTACGTGTGTATCAATTTTTATCACAAATTAATTTTAATAAACAAATTTATTAAACACAACCAGGTAAATGACTCATATTATCGTGATTCTCTCTCTCTCTCTCTCTATATATATATATATATATATATATATTTGTTATTATTGCCTTTATTTTTTTTTTTCCAAATGATTCAAATAAAATCAACTTATTTAATTGGTTAAAATTATAACTTGAGTTATTGATTTTTTTATATAAAAAATATATACTAGGAACACTTAAATATTTCATTAGAAAAATAATACTGACTCCAATATAACTCAAAAACCATTTTAGTTAAAGGGTGTTTGTTTCCGTGGTTGCTTCAATATTTGAAGCAAATAATAAAAAATACATGTTTGGTAAAAGATGAAATGTTGTTTACTATTTATAGCCCCAGATAATTTTACGTTGAAAACATAAGTGAATTAAAAGCAACTTTAAGTTGCTTCACAGGAAGTGCAGAGGAATTTCAATGTGCACTGTTGACTTTTATAAAGTGAATAGTACATAGTGAAATTCACTCTGTGATTCCCGTGAACAGTCTCCATTGCTCACGGTTAGACTGGATTCGGTCCGAATCTAAATGTATTGAACCGGGTTCGACATAGTAAAAACAATTCAATTTTTTTTTATTTTTAATTGTATTTTATTAAAAAAAACTAGTGTTTAACATTATTTAATGACACTACAGAATTTAGAAGGAGATTGCATGATGGTGTAACATTTGCAGAATTTGATCGTAATTCTAATTTTGTTCCTGATGATATTTTACCTGATTTTGTTGCACGCTTAAAAAATATAAAAACTGTAGTCCTTGTCAAATGAATTTCGTACATGATAGAATTGTAGATAATTTAATAGAACAATAAAAAATATTTTATATAAAGTATTATTTATTTCAAGATGTAATAACAATAGTTAAATTTACAATATTTAAATTAAAAAACATCAATATTAATATATATATATTTTAGTTATTTTATAACCTCAATTTTAAAAGCATTCTTAACAAAACACATTAAACTACTTTTTATTCAACCTCAATTTTAACTATAGTTTTAACCAAACATATATAAATATCAAACCAACCTCAACCAAAAATTCTTTTTATAAATTAATTTTTTTCAAACTACATGAAAACTATATGAAAACTTTGTTCGTCTATGGATGCTATCACCTTAGGCTCATCTATAAACAGATTGACTACACAATTGCATTAGCAATTCTCTCCAGGATTCACTTTAAAAGAGAAAAAAGAAAAGTTCAGACCCACATCTGATATAAACCATATTAATGGAATGTGAGGTTCATGATCATGGGACTCTTTTACGAGCCATAAAACACAGAAAGTTCTTGAATCATAAGCGAGTACAAATTCCAGCTACCTTACACTGTTACTACAAAAAAAAAAAAGAGCGAGATTTCGGACAAAGACTCATCTTCCTATTCCCATTTATAAAGGCAAGAAAACACTGAAGAATTGCCCTTACACGAGCCAAGTTTTTATGTTTCATGTTCCACAGTGGAGCGTATATAGCAATCTCAAACTTTATACACAATGATATGCACTTTACATTAGAGTGATCATATATTACAATCATTCCTGAACACTGACCTGACCTTCAAATTAAGGCAAGATTCATGGCTAAGCTTCTGATATTTCAGATTCTTCCTGCAACAAAACTGATGGTAAGCAATTGTTAAAACTTAATTGACTGTATCCCTGATGCCCTCCCATCCTATCTGTAGCAGAAGCTGCAAAAGTTACCAAATGGAAAAAAAGTAAAACATTCTACCCCATGTTCAAACAATGTGCATTACCCAGGCTAGTATAAATTAGTGGGGCCAACAGAATTCACTATTCTCCACAATCATTATCTGCTTATCAAGATGTCTCTGCAAATTCATTAAAACCCAACAACCACTACTACTTTTTATTACTTCTTGCCTCTGCCTTCCAATCTCTTCGACCAAACTTGGTCTTATCTGTTTCACTAATCCACAAGCTAACAGAATTCTTGGAATGAGTTTCCCTCTCTTGTGATGGCCCTGTCATTATTCCAGGGGCTGAGCAGACAGTCTGGCTTTTAATATTAAGGGGCAATGCAGTAATAACAGCAGCGTTATGTGTTTCTTCCAGATTCTTACATGCATGAGCTCTTCTTGCATCTTTTTTCCAATTTCTTTTACAAGGATTAGGGGTTATGTTATTATTATGATGCCCATTCAGTTCCACTTCTACTCGTGGTGGTGTTGGTTGGTTTGTCACAGAGGCCTTCTTTGTATCTGCTTCATGGCGTTTTCGGGCCCTGTATCTACGTTGCCGTTCACGGTTCTTCAGTCGTTTAGTAGTGTCGTTATGGCTTTTGGAGAGCTCTTCTTCATCATGAGTCTTTGTCATGAAACCATCTTGTATTATAGAAGGGTTAATGATTTTCCCATTCTCCATTTTGTATAACAACTATCAAAAGGGAAGAAAAGAAAAATTAAAACAGAAAAGGAATCAAACTACGGCTCTATTCATAATTTTTCAGAAGAAATTCACGTTTCCTACCAGTGATTTAGCTTTCTGGTTCATGCAATATCCAAGTGCTTATTGTTCCATTATCTATTTAGTCAACAAATGGAGAAAGATTGCAATATCTGTGCAAGCAACACCACACTATTCAACTGGAGGAATGCAACACTGTAAACTTCTTAAAACCTATCAACATTCAAACATTTGAGCAAAGAAAACTCAATTTCAGTGATCTCATTTGCCTGTTACTCAGAGAAAAACTTGCCTTTTCCTCAGCATCAATCCAAATTGATAGGAGCACTGCATCCAAGATATGTTTCCCAAAAATGACTTCAAATTTTAGAAGACTATGCCCTGGGAGATTTTAAACACGAGAAACCACTTTAGTTTTACAACCCTATACACACGATACTTGTCCATCATACAATGACTTTTCGATCACCAAAAAAAAAACTAAAATAAAAATAAAAATCATAAACAAAAGCATTCAATAAAAGTTATTAACAATTTACTTTACAACATGACACTAGGTCCTTAGATACCTTAGAAACATTGATAATACATCTTCATCACGCTAAAACTATGCATAATAGACATTCATCTCACTAAAACTTTTGAATTACAAAAGCACAAGGATATTTATAATACACAAAGCAAAGTAGTGAACGATTCAGCTTTAAAACACAAACACATCAATAGCTTCTTAATGCTTGACATATTGTCACGTATACTCAGTGGTTGCACATCATGTAACATAATGATTCCAGCAAACAATTCATCAATATTTTTCCCCCATTTTCATTGAATCTTAAGAGATTCTATCCATCCATCTTGCATAATTTTAGACATCCAACCTCATTTACACACGTAGTAGGTTAACTTCGGATAGTCAGTTTTATGGCAAGTCAGCGACTTAAACACTCATCAAACACACACATAAAAAATCCATCATAAACTTCCTAAGCAAAGCTTGAAAACCTATAACGGGTTGTCATTTAATTGAACAGAAATAACTTATGTCATACAACCACAAGCAGGCATACCCTGTAGAACCATTTCTATAGGAAACAGCGAATCAACCATGAAAAGTTAAAGAAAAAGGCATTAAAGCAACATTTTAGCATTCAAAGGCAAGAAAGAGGTTTTTTTCCTTCTTTTTTTTAAAAAGAAAACAAGTAAGAAATGATTGGATTAATATAATAGCAAGGGATCGGTAATCTAAGCTCAAGAAAAAAATAAATTTGTTGAAAGAGAGAAATTAAACATTACCTCTTCAAAATGCAGCAGTTGGCTAAGATAGAGTTTGTGGATTGTGATTTGAATAGAGAGCGAGAGAGACGAGTGGAGGTTGTTTGCTACGCGGTGTGTAACCGGTCACTGTCGGATTTCGGAACGAAACAGCGAGGGCCTTGTATTCGAGGCTTTTTAGGAATCCAAACTTTGCTGCTACCGAGAAACAATGAAGAATAAATTCATCAGCTCGCCCTATCTGCTTTAAGTTTATGAACGAGAACAATAATCGAGAATGTCATGATGGGGTGGTGGCGCAGTTGGCTAGCGCGTAGGTCTCATAGCTTCTGAGTTATCCTGAGGTCGAGAGTTCGAGCCTCTCTCACCCCATTTCTTTTCTTTTTTGTTATCCTTTCCGTTACAGAAACTCACCATCCAAGGTATGCATGCCCTGGTGATGGACTTGGACCACCATCGAGGAATTTTTTATACTAAAACCCTGTTTATTTGTTGTAAAATAAATTTTTTTAAAAAGTAAATTTTTGAAAAGTAAATTTTTAAAAAATAATTTTTAATATTTAGTACTGTAATGAAAAATAAATTGAAAAATACTTTTCAGTGTTTGATTATGTCATGGAAAATGAGCTGAAAAATAACTTATTAATGTTTTATTTTTCTCAAGTTTATTAAAATAATAAGAAATAAATCTTACAAATTAAAAATTTGAATGAGAATGAAATTGAAAAAAATATAATTTCATAAATTATCTCAAATAAAATAAATAATAATCAAAATAATAGAGATCAAATCTAAAAAATAAAAAAAAATAAAAGATGAAGAAATTAAAATAATAATAATTAACATTTCATAAATTATTTCAAATAAAATAAGTAACAATCAAAAGAATGAGGACCACATTTGATAAATAAAAAAATTCAATAAAAAAATGATAAGGAAAAAGCAAATAGCAATTATAAAAATAAGGACCAAAGTTAATATAAAAATTAAATTTTAAGAGATGAAATTGAAAAATAAATATTCAAAACAAATTATATATAGCAATCAAAAGTTTGAGGATCAAATTTGATATAATCAACAAATAATGACATTTCTAAATTTTTTACAACTTCCAGAAAGTGTTTTTCGCCCAAATTTTCCAGGAAAACACTTTCCTGAAAACCAAGCCAAATTTTTCTTTGACTGAAAAGTGTTTTTCGTTGACCAACTTTTATAATGGCAAACAAACACAAGAAAGTTTGGAAAGTGATTTCCCGGAAACGACTTTCCGGAAAACAAATACAGCCAAAAGGGAAAATACTTTCCTGAAAACCAAACCAAATTTTTCTTTGACTGGAAAGTGTTTTTCGTTGACCGGAAAGTGTTTCTGTTGACTGGAAAGTGTTTTCCGTTGACCAGAAAGTGTTTTCCGTTGACCAACTTTCCTAATGGCAAACAAATACAGGAAAGTTTGGAAAATGGTTTTCCAGAAACTATTTTCCGGAAAACAAACATGACCTAAGAAATCACTGGAAAATCATAAAGGAATCTTAATACTAGCATTGATAATAACTCTTCATGGCTTTATAAGAAAGTTATTTTCATACAATCTTTTCTAGGAATTCGAATCAATATTTAATCGAATATTCTCTATCAATTTAGGATTTAATTAACAAGTTCTCATTCAAAACTATGGATTTTTTTGTTGAATTTTAGTTTTCATCCATATTGTCCATCTGACCCAAACCAATAACTCTATTTCAACTTCAAATCATAAAGCATCCATATTTACGCTCTCTAATCATAAAGCTTCACAGTATATTCGAATTAACAATATTAAAAAATAAAATTAAAAAAATAATAATAAAAAGATTGAGTTGTTAAAGTGTAAAATTAAAAAAAGAATCAATAAAAAAAAACCAAGTCAACTTGGATTAATTTGCCAAACTCATTACTCAGGTTATGAGATTAAGATAACCCTATAGAAAAGAAAAAAAAACCCTGAGAGGTGTAGCTCAACTAGTCAGGTCCTGAGTTTGCTATCTAAAGATCACTAGTTCGAGTCTTACAAACCTCAGGGCAACTAAAGGCTTACATGGTTGTCAATAAAAAAAAACCAAGACAACCTGGTTGATTTGCCAAACCCATTACTCGGGTTATAAGATCAAGATAACCCTATAGAAAAGAAAGAAAAAACCCTGAGAGGTGTAGCTCAATTAGTCAGGCCCTATGTTTGTTATATAGAGGTCACTAGTTCGAGTCCTACAAACCTCAGGGCCACTGAAGGCTTACATGGTCATTAACTTTAGGGTCCGTGGAATTAGTTGAGGTGCGCGCAAGCTGACCCGGACACCCACGTTAATAAAAAAATAAAAAAATTATGAAGCCTAATTTAAAAAAATACTAAATTAAAAAAGGGCCCAAAAAAATAAACAGAATCAACCTGGTCAACCTACCAAACTCGTGATCCGGGTCATGTGATCAATATAATCTCATAGAAAAAAAATATAAAAAAGATAATTATGAAGCTCAATTTCCAAGAAACTTGAAGGATGAAATTAAAAAAATAAAGTCAATTTGAAAAGGTCAATCTTCGCTGCTAAGGTACCACACTTGCTTTTGGACTGATGCATATAGTACATCACTTCTTGAACCACTAATGCATTATTAATATTGATGCATCTAAGAATAAAATTGATCTAAAAAAGGCCAATTAGTTCATCTAAGCGTGGTCACAACATGTTCACTGACACTTTTGTAATGAATTTGTAAATGACGTTACAAAGGTTAATAGGGAAAAAAAATGCTTAAAACTTGTGGGCCTCTCTCCTTTAAGGATCAAAACTATCAGAGTCTCAACCAATTCTACATCAAAATAACCATTCATAAAGCTGATCGGGCTAGATGCCTTATAGTAGATATTGTTACCCATCACCTATCAATGTGCATGCTTACTATTTGAAAATATCATTACCCTCCACCTGAAAATAAATCCATTTAAACTGGGATCTTGAGTGGAAACCTGAATTTTCTGCAACAATAAAAAATGAAAGGAATTCAAGGACCTCAATTAGTTTCTATTTATTTATATGCACAATCCTTCATAACTCTCCATGGCTTTATACGAAAGTTATTTTCACACCATTTTTCCTAGGAATTTGACTTACTAAGCCTTCAAATGTTAATTGAATATTTTCTATCAATTTAGCAACTGGAATTCCCTCTTAATTTAGGATTTAACTAAGAAGTTCTCATTCAAAACCATGGATTCTTCCGTTGAATTTTAGCTTTCATTCGGATTTCCCATCTGACCCAAACCAATGACTTGTCATTTCAACCTCAAATCTTACAACATCCATATTTATGCTCTCTAATAGGAATCCTTAGTTATAATACTAGCAAATATAACATTTATATGCAACATTGTTGCTTCTCAGGACTCTTTATTCTACCCTTGTGAATAGTACCCACTATATATGGTAAGGATTGTTCTTCTCTTCAAATTGGTAGCGAGAAAAGAAAGTAATTGCAACAAACATGAGAAAGGAAAGGGTAAAGGATGAGTTTGTGCTTCTAGATATTGTTTCGGTTGTTTTTTAGTCTATAGTGGTGGCTGAGATGTTATGATGTAGTGCTAGAACAAGTTGAGTTAGGTGGTTTAGTGGTCGGGTTTAGCTAGTTGGTAAAGTACTGTCGGGTCAACTATTAATCGTGTCACATATGTATCCTGGTTATTATATATGAATTTTTGTATTTGATTTTGATTTTTAAGTCTTTGGATTTGTCAATTATGTTTTTGGGTTCATTGGAAGATCTTCTTTTTTATTTTTATTCTAACACTCATATACCGTGAAGTCTAATCACATAACTTTATCTATGCTTAATTAAGCAAAACATAGATGAGTACTCTTAAAAATCAGTTTTTTTAGCTTCTAATAAGATTGGTTTGCGTTGTGCTGTGGATTAGATCAATGTTTTTTAATGTAAAAAAAATGTCTAGGCTTTACTAATGTACTTTATAATATATTTTTTTGTGAACTCCAAATATGATTCATATTGGATGACATGTTTCTTAAATATTGATATGACAATATATTAAATGTTTTTTTTTTAAATATTGAGACGATGACATATTGGATCGACCTGAGTTATCTTGTCAAATCTTTGACTTTGATCATGAGACCATGATAACACTATAGAAAGAAAATCATAATAAATTATGAAGGTTAACTCCTAATCAACCAAAGTCAACTTGGGTCATTAGATCAGGATAACCTCATGGAAAGAAAATAAAAAACAAATATTAAGCCCAAATTCCAATTAACTCAATGCTGAAAGGTGAAATAAAAACAATTAATTAAAAAAAATAGGAGAAAAAAACATTTCAAGTCAATTGAGCTAACTTATTAGACCTATGACCTAGATGAGATCATGGATGAGATCATGATAACTTTATATAAAAAAAAAACAAAGCTTCATTTTCAACATATCAAATGTTTAAAGTTGAAATTGAGGGGGGGAAAACTAAATCCATGAGATCATAATAACTTTACAAAAAGTAAATTGAAAACATATATGAAACCCAATTCCCAACAAATTAATATTGAATGATGAAATTTAAAAAACAAAATAAATAAAAAACAAGAAGAAGATTGAGTTGTTGAAGTGTGAAATTGAAGAAAAAAATTCAATTAAAAAAGAACAAAAAAAAAAACCAAGTCAACCTTGGTTAACTTTTCAAACCCACCACTCAGGTTATGAGATCATAATAAACTAATAGAAAACAAAAAAAAATTATAAAGCCCAATTTAAAAAATACTAAATTAAAAAAAGGGCTTAAAAAAATAAACAGAGTCAACTTGAGTCAACCTTCCAAACTCATGATCGAGGTCATGAGATTGAGATAACCTCATAGAAAAAAAAATTACAAAGCTTAATTTCCAAGCAACACAATATTGAAGGATGAAATAAAAAAAATCAATTTTAAAAAGTCAATCTTCGCAATTAAGGCACCACACTTGCTTTTGGAATTGTGTAGATAAGGCATCACTTAAGCCACTAATGCATTATTTGTACTGTTGCATCCAAGAATAAAATTGCTCTAAAAGGGGCTAATTAGTTCATCTAAGTGTGGTCGCAACCTGTTTACTAGCACTTTTGTAATGAGTTTGTGAATGGCATTACAAAGGCTAATATGGAAAAATTGCTTAAAACTTGTGGACCTCTCTTTCTTATGGGTTAAAACTATCAAAGTCTCAACCAATTCTGCATCAGAATAACCATTCATAAAGGCTGATCTGGCTAGATGTCGGATATCATCACCCACTATCTGCTAGTATGTTTTAAATAAAAAAGATGGAAGCCATCATTACTTGAAGCCTTAAAAAAACTTATACTCGTCAACATAACATAAACCTCTTCCTTAAAAACATGTTTATTTAAATTTGAAATACGTTGTTGAGATAATTTAGGCAACGACACTACCTCCATACAATGAGTAGTAACAGTTTCTTTTGGACAAAACAAATTCTTATAAAATTGAAGGGTTTTCTCTAGCAACGTAGTATCATCAGTGCACCGAACCCCATCTAAAAGAAACAACATATTGTTTTGGTTCCTTCTTCTTTACATAGTTGTCTAGGCATGAAAAAATTTAGTATTCCTATCACTATGTCTAACCTGCTACTCTTTTGATTTTTAGAACCAAAATAAGTTCTTCCTGTTGAAGAGCAATATTATAATTGCAGCGTAACGATTATTTTAGATCAAAGAAGGAATCATTATACTTAAACAAATGATTTCATTATATTGACATTCTTTTATTTGTTAGGGTTTGCTTTTCATTACATG
>Ga0325402_1000620_pt1 | contig 25809 bp, 10 predicted proteins | sample PopdelMetagenome_22_FD_207212 | JGI IMG/M metagenome (GOLD analysis project Ga0325402, IMG submission 207212) | Populus deltoides microbial communities from Bellville, Georgia, United States - Xylem-PdKOR-R3 | ecosystem: Host-associated > Plants > Phyllosphere > Stem > Wood/Secondary xylem...
AAAATAGAATTGAGATATTGAAATATGCTTGAGTTTTTGAAGTCCAAATGATGGGACAAATATTGTGATTGATGTTACAAGTTGAGAAATGATTGAGTGGATAACTTGGTATCTAAAAAATACAAAGGAAACTCTGCCAAAATTTCAAATATATATATATATATATATATATATATATATATAAATTGGTAACTACAAATATATATCATATATTTTTGAGTTTACAAGTTGAGATTGTTACATGGATTGTTTGAAATGATATTTTTGATTGATTTATGTGTTCTTGAGCTTGAATAATTAATGGGTATGGTGAAAATAACATAAAAATTGAAGAAAAATCAATGCTTCTCGTCAATTGGGTTTTTAGTCAATGATGGAATGAGAGGACTTGGATTGGTTAAATTAAATTGATAGGAAAATCGTGTTTAATTATGTTGAAAGTGTGTTCTTAAAGTCAATTGTGATGGGTTAAATTGATCCATGAGAAAGAAAAATGAAAAACAATCTAGTATGATCATAATGTCCATTTCAGCCAAAGCAAATAAAAATAGAGGAATTAGGGTGTTAGTGAAATATGTTATGATGTGTATGAATGATATTGGTTTAAAAGAAAAAAAAATCATGAGGAAAGAAGTTGATTTTTAGCCAAATCTTTATTTGTTAGGAAAGTTGAAAATTGTTGATGATGTTGTTTAAAGTTGAATCTACAGCTTGAAAACGATAAAATTTGGAGTCAATTTCTGTAGAAAAGTTATATATATGGATGTTAGCTTTTAAATAGACCCGGTGCTGATTAATTTGAATTATATAACTCTAGATATAAGCTAAAAACTAGGCAAAACTGTAAACTGATATAACTTTGGACAAATTTCAGATGCTATTATGATTGTTGATTTTGAATTTAAAAATGATGGATTTTGGAGTTAGTTTGTTTTAAAAATTTATAGATATGGATGTTAAATTTCAAATAAAACTGGTCTTGATAAATTTGAAGTTATATAACTTTAGGTATGAGCTAAAGATTGAAGAAAGTTTCAAACCGATATGATATTGAACAAATTTTTTATACCACTGCAATTAATGGTTTTAGGCTCATAAATGGAAAATTGGGTGTATCTTTCTTCATGAAAGTTGTACATCTATGTCTTAGATTTTCATATAGACAAACCACAATTAAAATTAAGTTTTACAATTGCAATTATGATTAAAACACTAAATAGTATTTTGGGTTTGTAGGCTAAATCGACTAGAATTAGACAATTCTAATTTTTTTCTTGGAATTGTTGTTGAGTGAGGGTTTTAACACCTGAATTTATAAGAAAGAATAAGAACATGAGAATGTTTAAGGATATAGAATTTTAATGATCTTTCTTGCTATTAGCTTGAAAGTAATAGTTGAGTGAGAAATGAAATGAAGTTGTGATGTTGGTTATATTATTTATTATAATTGAATTCCCGGTGGTACATGAGAGGTTCTAGAGATTAAACAATAGCAGGCAACATGGAGCATGAACACGTACATATGCTCCAATTAGGTTCCTTGCACCTTTTCCTACTTAGAGAATTTCTTAAGCATTTAGAATTGCAAATTCTTTAAATGTGCATGCATTTATATAAATGTTAATAACAAGAAAGGGTTGATTTGACTAGCTGCCTTGAATGGAGCTAATGGCGTCAGCATGACTAACTTGTCGAGTTATTGATGGTTCATTTGGGGGTGATGTAGCTATATAGAAATGAGATTATTGTTGCGATGTCGCGGTCACATAAATTAATTACCCTAGCTTCAAACACAACACACAAGATAGTATAGAGCAAGTAAGGGGTCGATCCCATGAGGAAGGTTCAAGTCAGATTTTTATGCTAGTTAATATGCAATTTGGGGGGGAGGGTTTGGATGTTATCTAGGCTAAAGCAAAAGAAAACAGAAAACTATCAAACAAAATTTAATAAAATCAGAAAATTATCAAGAGAACAAACCTTGGTCGCAAGCACACATCCACCTACAGAAATCAGAACTGATCATGGAAATGAAACATCAATTTATATTCTGAATATTTATCTCTTCTTAACATTGGTTAGTTAATGGATCCGCCGTATAACTAACCCTAACCATCAAACAACCACAGTATCCGCACTAGTAATTTAATTCAATGGCAGCCTTAAGAACCAGATAAGTTGATTAATCATGAAAACATAAATGTCCGCAGTCTATGTTTGATTTGATTGAATGTTCTTCCTAAGATTAATAACGTAGATTCACCACAATTATTAAACTCAGTTGCTTCACAAGTTTATATACCACAACTCTGGTTATGATATCAAACTTAGCAATAGATTGTCTATAATAATAACTTAAAGTCCGCTCTAGCAATTAAAATAAACAATCATGGAAAAAATAAGCATAGGAGAACAAACATATTCATCATATAAACTGAAAAGAAAAGGTAAAATAAATCTCACAGTTCTTGAAATCCGAAGGTTTCCGTGTCCTTGTAACCAAGAAAAAGTGTTTAGTTTTGCATGTTTTTTGAACAACTAATCAAAAAGAAGGAAGAATGCATAATTTCAAGTTTCTTAGAGGAGGTGGGCGTTTTTCTCCTCTTGGCTGGCTGCCCCCTTCTCTTCTCTCATTCTTTTTATATCATAGGAAACCCTAGTCTCTATTTTACAAAATAGTCCTCCCTTAAGTAGACTGTTTACATTTAAGTACTTCAATAACTATTTTACTAAAAAAGAAGAAATAACCTTGCATGAAATCTTCAAGCTTTGACTTAGAGGAGCTAAATTGCTGAAATAAAAACTTGGATATTGGTTTAAATGCTTCGGAACATAATTTGGACTCGTTTCTTCACGAAACCTGTTTGTTGGCAAAATTCAGTTGTCATCTTTGAAAACTTATATCTCCCTCATATGACATCGTGTTTGGATAAAATGTGGAGCATTTATAGAACTTTGAGTCAGGAATCCAAAACAATTGAGTTTGCATCAATTGGACTTCTATAGCTCTAGATATTCAAGTCGTAATGGCCAAAGGTCAACACTAGCAGATTGCGAGATTTGACTTTGAAGGCTGAGATTTCCATGCTCTTCCTTATTTTATTTTCTTGCCTTAGATTTCCATAAAGGTATGGATGTTAGATTTTTAATGCCATTGGAATCACTTCATTTCAACCTTTAGAGCTCACGCTCTACACAAAATATAGACTGAAGGTCAAATCTACCAATTATCTCCAATTTACTCATTTTTTGCATTATCCAAAAGTGCTTTCAAAACATAAAATAAAGAATTTCAAGGCATTTTATATATAAAACATAGGGAAAAAACTAGTTAAATATGGGTGAAACTATCGAATAATATGGTTGCATCAATTATGCATTTAAGTATAAAGTGTAGATGTTTATTAACAAAGTGAATTTATTGTTTATGTAATTAACAAGTATTTGTTGAAAAGTATATGTCATGGAAAGATTAATTTGACTAGTTGTCTGAAAGAAGCTAATAGCATCAATGTTACTGATGATTGGGAGGTTACTAGTCTAGCTATCTGAAATGAGCTAGTGGCATCAATGTGGATGATGACCAGGATATTTTTTAGACTATCAGTGTTACTGATGACCGAGATATTTGTTAGACTAACTCTTTAAAAGAAGCTAATGACATCAATATGATTGATGACCGTGAAATTTTTTAGACTAGCTATCTTAAAGGACTGAAAAGAGCTATTGGCATCAGTGTTACTAATGACCGGGATATTTGTTAGACTAGTTGTCTAAAAGGATCGAAATGAGCTAGTAGCATTAATGTTACTGATGATCTAGATATTTGTTAGACTAGCTATATGAAAGGAGCTAGTGGTATCAATATGACTGATTACTAGGATAATTATTAGACTATATGTCCAAAAGAAGATAGTGACATTTGTCACGGGGCGCGCGTGGATCGGCTGAGCGACAGTAGCATCTGCCTCTTGAGAGTGTGTGTTGAAAAAAGAGTTTTGAGTATAATCATAAAATTATGATTTTAAGGTTCAAGAGTCGCCGCTTAGTATTATGGTTACTGGAAAACCTATGGTCTGCAAGAGTCCGGGTAAGGGACTGATTGTGCAAGGAGAAGACCCATCACCCCTAATGCACCTTACCTAAAGTAAGCTGCATTGCTGTTTGATTGTTTTTCTAGGTCGCTTTTCTGTACATTGGTCTTGTCTAAAGCTTAAGGTAGATCTCTCTTTGTGAGGAAATCTCTACCTTATCGGGTTAAATCCTAACCATTCTAAGGTTCAAATTTTAGCATCGCATTTATTTTGTCCTTTGTATCTTTAATACTTGAGGGTATACTTTACAATGTCATTTTATACCCTCAAATATTAAAGTTTACAGCTAAATCCTAACACCTTAAATATAAAGTGAACAAAATGATTAGTTAAAGGTTTTTGATATTTTGATCAAACCCTAACAGATAATCATAAACTAGTTATTGATATTCATTTTAGAATTTTTAAAACATGAGAAATATGCAAATTTGTTTTTTGTTTTTATAAAAAATATGCTTAGAAAACTTTTAGGATTTGACTGTATGCATGAAAATAAAATATTTTTGTTTTTTGTTTGTTTTTTTTTAAAGAGGACATTAATTTAGAATTTTTTTGAATTTTTTTATAAAACATTTTGGAGAAAACTAGGTATTTTCATACCGGATTTGAAATGACCTTGGATTTCTTTGGATTTTTTTTTGTTTTTTTGTTTAATTTTTTATTATATAATATTATATTATTAAAAATAAATTGGGCTGGACCCGGCCTGGCCTTTCGAGTTGGGCCGCAACGGGTCCAGCCCGACTCAATCAGGGTGGGTCGACTAGCGACCTAACAGACCCTTCTTCTCTTTTTTTTTGGGTGGGCTAGACCTGGCCCAACCATCTAGGTTAGGTTGAAACGGGTCCAACCCAGAGCAGCTTAGTAACTAGTGTAACCCATAGATTGAGGTGCATTGTAAATAGCAGAACATGAATTATAATTCATATTCTGCATATTTACATGCAGCAGGGGAAGAAGAAAAACAAAATGGAGGGAAAAAAGAAGAAAGTTACCTGGCGTGGGGGTTGTTGCCATGATGAGGAGGTCTGACTGGTTGTTCAAGAGGCGTTGGTGGAAGAAATGGTGGTCAGCATTAGTTACGGGAGGAAGAAGAAGCCGGCGGTGGAAAGAAAACAATAGGTGGTGGCGGCGGCTGTTACTGTTACTAGTGAGAGAATGAGTTGGTGAAGGAGGTTGAACCATCATTGGTCACAACGTGGGTAAGGTTGGAGTGGCTGGGATCACGGTAGAGAGAGAGAGAAGAGAGAACTAACAACAAAAAGAAAAAAATAGTAGGGAGGGAGACTGGTTCTTTATCAACTTTGCACCCGATTTTCTTCATGCTCGAGCCATAAAATCCACCCCTATTTATAAGGAATGAAATAGGGATATGTTGTCTTTAATGGTGTCAAATATTAGCTCTTGATTTAGCCACGAAGGATCCCAACCATTGGATCAAAGTGAGTGTCATGAACTGTCAAATTTGGCAGTTGAAGACTGCATGAGTTAGCCTTTTTGCACCGGCTCCACGACCGTAGTGTGTCATTGGCCAGAAATGACCATATCGAAGTGTAGTAAGATGTCAGAAAATCATTTTAGTACAAGTTTTATAAAATTTGATGGAGAGATGAAGTATTAAATGCCCTTGAAAAGTAGTACCCTAAGTAGTCTTTTTAGGAAAAAAATGAATAAGAAGATGAAAAGTATTAAATGCCCTTAATTTGTGATTTCTCTCAATTACACCTCTGATTGGCTTCACACTTTCAATTTGTGCACTTTTGCCCTTGAAAAACTTCAAATTTAACCCCGGATTTCATCTTCTTTTTCATTTTCATCCTTGATCTTAGATTTCTACAATTTAGCCCCTAATTGACCATTAAACTTTCAAATCTCTTCAATTTCACCCCTGATTTTTGCTAATTGGGTTTCCATAGTTTGGCGCCTTTTGTAAAATGGTAATTGGCTTCAGATATCTTCAATTTAACCCTTAATTGACCATTAAAATTTTAAATCTTCAATTTCACCCCTGATTTCAGCCAATTGGGTCCTCATAGTTTGTCGCCTTTTATGAAATAATCATTGATTGTGAATTTCTTCAATTTAACCCCTAATTGACCCCGAAACTCTAATTATCTTGCGATTTTACCCTTGATTTGAACCAATTGACTTTGTAAAAATTAAGTTTGGTTTTCTAAAATTCCAATCTTCTTAATTAAGCGTAAATTGGGCTCCCAAACTTAATTTTTCACCAATTAAGCCCCTAATAAAATTAGTTTGACCCATTTAAAGTATAATTAAGTCATTACACCTAATTAAATCCTTCAATTGGACCAAAATTAATTCTTAAACATTATTAAACTTTAATTTGGCCCATGATTAAATCAAATTAACTTATTAAAAATTTAATTATATCATTGGACTTAATTTTTATGCAGATTCGTCCAATATTGACTTATTAAAAATTTAATTATATCATTGGACTTAATTTTTATGCAGATTCGTCCAATAATTATTTAACTTGAGCTTGAATCTGCATTGTCTCTCTAGTTTTAGGTAAAATAGGGTACAATTAAGCTCCTAATTCTGTCCAAAATTGTAGCTTGATTTTTTCTACATTTGAAATCATACTAGCTTGCTTTTTCAAAAATGCTAGTCTTTTTTCTATTATTATTTTATTATTTTATTTTTATTTTGGAAAGGAAAAAAATTGAATTTAGGGATAATCCAGAAATAAGTTATGACAGTTGGCTCCCCTTTTTATAATGATTACGACAGAAAGTATCGTAAAAGACTTTAGATAGTAAGTTTTGTAAAAAAGAAAAATGAATGAGAGATAACAGATTCACCAAATTAAGAAATGGTCAATCCATCTGAAAATGTTTGAAGTGAGGGCTCAAAAGCGCACTTAGAGAAAAAATAAATAAGGCTAGAAAATACATTATCCAAAGGATGAGGGTTAGAAAGCGCATTCGAAGGAAAATGAGAGATGGTTTGTAAAGAAAAAGATGATATTTGTGAAAAAATGAAAGATTTTTTTTTGAAGTGGTATAGTTGTACCAGACAATCTATCTATTGGTAAAATTCAAAAATATTGAAATGGTCAAATTGTCATAGGTGACCTACCCAAATTAAAAATACAAAAGGTTTTTCAAAGTGGTCTCATTGTAATGGGTGACTTGCCTATGTAAAAAATACAAAGATTTTTTAAAGTGATCTCATTGTAATGGACGATCTGTCCAAGTAAAAAATACAAAGATTTTTCAAAGTGGTCTCATTGTAATAGGTGAACTGTCCAGGTGGAAAAATACATAGATTTTTCAAAGTGGTCTCATTGCAATGGGCGACCTCCTCATGGGGGAAATGCAAGATTTTCAAAGTGGTTGTAATGGGTGATTTGTCTAGGTGAAAAATGCGAATATTTTTCAAAGTGGTCTCATTGTAAATGAGCAACCTGCTCAAGTGAAAAATACAAAGATTTTTCAAATTTGTCTCATTGTAATGGGTGACCTCTCCAGGTGAAAAAATACAAAGATTTTTTTCAAAATGGTCTTATTGTAATGGACGACCTGTCTAGGTGAAAAAATGCAAAGATTTTTCAAGTGGTGAAAAATACAAAATTTTTTCAAAGTAGTCTCATTGTAATGGGCGACCTGTCCAGGTGAAAAATTCAAAGATTTTGCAAAGCGGTCTCATTGTAATGGGCAACCTACCCGGATGAAAAATATAACTTACCTGACGAAAGGATTTGGCCAAAGATGTCTTTAAAGGATGACATGATAGGGCTTAAAGGTGCACTATCTAGGAAATGAGAGCTCAAAGGAACACTTAAATGGAAAAAAGATAGGGCTTGAAGGCACACTATCTGAGAGATAAGGGCTCAAAAGGGGACGAGGACTCAAAAGCACACTCGTAAGGAAATAGGTTTAGAAAACACATTACCTAGGAGATGAGATCTCAAAAGAGCACTCGAAAGGAGGTAGAGTTAGAAAACGCACTACCCGAGTTGAGGGCTCAAAGATATACTTGAAATGAGGTAGGGTTAAAAAATACACTACCCGAGAAATAAGGGCTTAAATGTGCACTCGGAAGGGGTAGAGTTAAAAAACGCACTACCTAGGAGATGAAGGCTCAAAGGTGAACTCAAAAGAAAAAAAAATAGGGCATGAAGGCAAACTATCTGAGAGATAAGGGCTCAAAGGCACACTCGAAAAGAGACAGTGTTACAAAACACACTACCTGATAGATGAGAGCTTAAAGACACACTCAAAAGAAATTTGCTGGTAAGACACTAATCTGTCAAAGATCAAAGTAATGCATTATGATCAATATGCATATATACTTACCTAAGAAATATAGTTCCCATTTCTTTATGGTGTTTCTTTTTTCTCAAAAGTTTGAGTCTTTGTAGTAAGCTTCAATGACTTTTTTTGCTCTTGCTTACTCGAGTTACATCTTGTGATCTTGACCTTTAGGAAAGGTATGGCATCATCATACTTACAAAGCTTTATCTCAAAAGTTATCAGCTCTGCCCTATATTTTCTGTTTTCTTAGAAAGGGAATCATAGAGCCAGCCCTATTATGTGTTTGTTGGATTGCCCCTCAATCTGATCATGTCTTTAAGTGTTCAATTCAAGTTTTGGGGACGACGTTGTGCAAAAAAAGATTTGGTTATTTACAAGAAGTTGTTTTTATGGAAAATTTTTGGAATTTCAAAGTTATTCCAAACACAAAAAATCATTTTGAAGTTGGTTTAAGCAAACTTGTTCTGAAAATAATTCTAGTGATTCCTATGGGCAGGTTTGAAAGTCTTGTTTTGTTGTTTTTGGTAGAAGTATGAAGTGATGTTTTATTGGTCAAAATAGTTTAAGCTTTAATTTGAGGGTTTCAAAGAACCGGTCTTTAAAGCATTCATTATGAATAATGAAGATTGTCTCATATAGGGAAACATTGCCTACCAATCCAGATTGCCTGCCTCTTATCAGAAAGGGCTTGATTGGGCACGTAACATAGGCTTGGGCTTTTTTGTTATGAAGAAAAATGATATTTATAGGCTTAAAAGGTGTTTAAGAGATTTCAAGACTAAGGATCACTAGTGCTTGTTCCCAAACCTTTTTGTCTTTTGAATTGATTTGCAAAATGGTCAATCGTGCCCCTTAGTGTTGGGCTTGGACTTTTTCTCTTTGTTTTATTCATTTGGTTTTTAGCATCATCATATTAGTTATTTTTGTGGAATGTTCAAACCCTTTGGACGTTTCATTCCCCCAGCTTTGTTTGGACACCTTTAATCATTGAGGATCTTTCTGCATATTTCTCACACTTGCCCCCCAATGTAGGGTGTGATTAAGCCCCACACCATTAACCAAGAGGCCATAAGCCCTATTTTACGACCATTAAATGATTCATTCCCCTCAGCATTTTAGAAATTTTCTAAGTACAAGGCTCACCCTCCTCGAGTTCTCGTCAACCTATTAGGAAGTTTTCTAAGTATAGGTTGACCTTTCTTGGGTTTTCCTCTGCTCTTTCGAAATTTTTCTAAGTATGAATGTTGACATTGATCCATCCCCTTCATCCCTTAGAAATTTTGCTAATTATAGGCGTCAACATGGGTTCCCTTCAACCTTTTAGAATATTTTCTAAGTATAAAGCTCATAAAGCTCACATTTCTTGGGTTCCCCCTAACCACTTAAAAATTTTCAAAGTATAAAGGCTCACCCTCCTCAAGTTTCCCTCAACCTCTTAGAAATTTTTTTGAGTATAGGATGACCCTTCTTGCATCCCCCCCCCCGCCCCTTATAATTGTTTTTAAGTATAGATGTCGTTATGGGTTCTCCCTAGCCACTTAAAAATTTTCCAAGTATAAGGCTCACCCTCCTCGAGTTTCATTTAGCCTTTTAGAAAATTGTATAAGTATAGGCCGACCCTCCTTGAGTTTCCCTCCGCCTCTTAGAAATTTTTCTAAGTATAGGCGTAGACATGGGTCCGTCCTCTTTACCCTTAAGAGAATTTTCTAAGTATGTGCATATGCATGGGATCTCCTTAGCCACTTAGAAGTTTTCTAAGTATAATGCTCACCCTCTTTGAGTTTTCCCCCAATCACTTAGAAAATTTTCAAGTATAAGGCTCACCTTCCTCAGGTTCCTCTTAGCCTCTTAGAAAATTTTCTAAGTATAGGTTGACTCTTCTTGGGTTGCCTTCCGCCCCTTAGAAAATTTTCTAATTATAGGTGTTACTATGGGTTCATCCCCTCTACCTCTTAGAAATTTCTTTAAGTATGGGTATCGTTATGGGTTCCCTAGCCACTCTTCAGGTGATGGGCTAGATATCTCCCTAGTGTAATAGCACAACCCTTTATGAGTTCCCCTCTGCCTTTTAGAAATTATTTTAAGTATAGGCTTAGAAATGGATCTGTCCTCTCTACCTCTTAGAAATTTTTTGAAGTATGGGCGTCAACATGAGTTCTCCTCAGCCTCTTAGAATATTTTCTAAGTATAAGGCTCACCCTCATCGGGTTCTCTTTAGCTTGTTAGAAATTTTTCTAAGTGCAGACTGACCCTCATTGGGTTGCCCTCTACCTCTTAGAGACATCGATAGGGATCCATCCCCTTCACCCCTTAAAAAGTTTTCTAAGTACAATCTCCTCCTCAATAAGTTTCTCCACTTGTTATAAAAGTTTTTTTAGTATGGGTTCCTCTATGGTTCCCCTTTATATGCTTATATATTCTTTTTAACCATGGTGTATTCCTTTGCACACGGGCTCTCTAGTATATTACTTAGGGTTTACATCCCTCTTATCATATGAAGAAAATTCAGGAAACTCGTCATATCAGGCATTAAAAAAAAACCTTTGCATATAAATATCACAAAGACATGGAGGACTACTGATAAACCTATATCCCACCACCCCTCCGAAGGCCTAGAAATCCATGATCTTAGGCAACGTGTCCAGGCCTGGCCTTAGGAAAGAGCTCAACCCTCATGAATTTAGCCTTAGGGAAAAACCCAATGTCATGGGCTTAGCTTAGGAGAAGAGCTCAACCATCGTGAGCTTAACTACATTTTGGATCATTTTCTCTCTATATCTTTAGATGTATAAAAGTCCTCTAAAGACCTACCATATTTCCATTGACATTAATGTTGTGCAAGGGATAATGTATAAAAGTCATCTAAGAGCCTATGATTTTTCCATCAACATTAATGTTGTGTAAGGAATAATGTATAAAAATCTCTTAAGGGACTACCATATTTCCATTTCATTATTACATATGTCAAGGATATTTTCTCTCGTTAAAACTATAAGGTCAAAGTTACACTTTAGCCTTATTTCTCCATAAAAAAACAAAACTCATGGGTTATAGATAAACCATGAATCCTTCAAGCTTTAGGTTCATAATCTTTTCATTCTCAATATTTTTAGCATGCATATTTTCAAAGTTTATCTCTCTAAAATATCATTACACTTTCTCTCTTTAAAAAGATACATAATTAATTATTTGAGAATCTTCAAATCTATCAAAGAGGACCTTTTACAGGTACCATCCATCTTGGCTTACCAAACACCAAGCATTAGTCATATTGGCTAGGGAAAATAGATCATATTACTAGAATCAAGAGAATAATCGATTATCCAACACATAAACCTTGCTCCTGAGCTAGTTGGATTTTTTAGGACCTCATCCATTAGGAAGACGTCTGGAAGTAACGTCGATTTATAAGAAGATTCCTTAACAACGGCAGTGGCCTGTTTCTTTTAGGAGTTGAACTGTGGGAAGTATCAATAACAATAGTCGTTTAGCATCTACTGGAAGTAAAGGAAGAACGTTAACAACGATCCCTGCAACCTCACACCAGCTGGGACTTGTCAGGATGGTGGTGGCTTACACAAACTGTAGCACTCATTCTAGACCTCAAGATTTAAAGGCAAAGTAGCTCCAGTTTTGTGTTAAGACAAAAACATCCCTCTTGCATTTAAAGGTATGAAAGTTATTGCCTCTTTCCTTTTTAAAAAAATGTTTTTATTCTTTCTTTTCATGCCCTAATGTTCTTTTTGGTTTGTGCTCGCTATGATGTTCTTTCATGGGAGCTCATTCTTATCTTGATAGGTCAGGCTTTATTCGGTAATAGCATGGTTTCCTTCTCATGAAACATGGGCTGATTCTCTAAGGCTCATACTTTTTGCAAACAAGATGGGTAATGTTGGTTGGACTTTATGTTTGGTTTGGGTCATTAACAAAAAAAACTAAAAGGCCGTAGTGAATCATTGTAGCATATGAGGAGATTCACTGTGGATTCAAGCAGTGTAATTATTGTTTTGCCCTTCATTGCTCTTAACAATTGCCTTGGCACTAAGGGTAAAATTGTATTTTTCATTGGATCCAAATGTCATTTGAGAATTGATCAGGGGCAAAACAGTTGTTCAAATTTATAATGCACAATAAAAATATTCTTTTGCCCTTGAAATCTAATAAAAAATGGTTTTCTGCTAAAGGTTTTTTCATTTTTTTCTTTTAATTTGCATAGTAAAATAACACTTATACCCTTGGGTACTTAGAAAAAATGGCCTTACAGGGAGGGGGTTTATTTATCATTACATTATTTTTTTACAGTAAAATTACGTTGTTGACCTTTGACTTTCTAGATTTAAAGAATAGCTTTTGAGGATGTTTTGATCTTTGCACCATGGTTTTTTTTTTTTAATAATGATATGCCCTTGGGCCCTTTTTTGTAATTTACCTTATTAAAATATTAATAAATTGGTAAAATATGATGACGCGTGCATGCGCATCAGAGTCCTCTGTGCTATTCTAGAGGCGTGTGTGGCTAAGTATGGTGGCAAAAAAAACCCGATCGTCGTCTCATTTGATGTGCAAGGATATGGCGCAGCTGTTGGAGTGACGCGTGCTCCAAGGAAGGTGGCAGTTCGGTGGCAATGAGGTTTTTTCTCCTGCCATTCGTTTCTCTCACATAGGTCTTGGTTTTCATGCTTGGCCTTGAAAAATTTAGTTTTGACCTCTATTTTGTATTTGTTTTGGGTTTGGTCCTCATTCTTTTGATTTCTATTTGCTTTGATTTTAATGCTTCTTGAGGTTTTTTTTTTCAATTTCATCCTTCTACGAATTTAATTTAATTTATTTTTTTACAATCTGGTCTTCATTCTTTTAATTGTTTTTTTTTCATCCTTTGCATTTATTTTATTTTTTTGATTTTGTCCTTTAGAATTTTAATTCATCTTTTTTCAAATTTTGGTCCTTATTCATTACTCTTTTTCTATCCTTTTCTTCATTTATTTTGTTTTCAATTTAATCCCTAATTAGTTTTTTTCAATTATTTTTAGTGCAAGATTTGGTCCTCATTGTTTTTTTTATTTTTTATAATTGAAAATTTTTCTTTGTGATTATTTCTGCCTTTTACAGGGTTGTCCCATTTTCATGATCCGTCTCACCAATTTCAATGATTTACCGGGTTTGAGTTTAGTATTTTTTTTAAATCCTTTTAGAATTTGTTTTTTTTTTCATTTTTATAATTTGACATTGAATTATTGGGCTATGAGCTTTATGATTTGTTCAACTTTCTTTTTTGTGGGGTTATCTCATCTTATATCTTGGGTCGCGGGTTGGTTAGGTTAAGTTTCTTAGTTTAGTTCAGGTGTAGAATTTAGCGGTTTACAGGTTTAAGAGATTAACTCCGATTAACAAAGTTAATAAAGACACGGGTTTTCGTGGTTTTTTTGCTTTTTTTAAGCTTTTTTTTCATCCTTTACCATTTTTTTTATTCGCTTTCTATGAGATTTTTGTGGTCAATTTTAAAATAATATAAGTCGTCTTACTTTTTGTTTTTTTAGCTTTGTTAAATTTAGATTTTCTAAAGGAATCTTGTTTTCTGGATTGAATTGAATTAATTGATTTTATCATCCAATATTTAAGTTTTTAGGTGTTAAGCTCCTGGGTTGAGTCCAAGTCAAGAATTTAATGGATTGTGAGTTTAAGAGTTTAACCCAGATTTACAATGTTTGCATCATTTTGATATTTTTTTTCTCCTACCAAAAATATGGTACGCCCTATTTTGGTTTTTTATTAAATTTATTGATTGCATCCCTGACATTTAATTTGAGGCAATACTTGAAGGAATTTTGTTTTTTGAAATTAGTATTCTTTGTTTATTTACTTTTTTTTTCTATTTAGTTATCTGGTATCATGTCTCGAGTCATGGGTTCAAAAGGTTCACTAAGTTTGGATCGATCATTTTTTTCATTGCTTTTCAATATTTTTGGATCTTGAGTCAATGATCATAATCTTGGATTTTGTTTTTTTAATAAAAAAATATGCATCATCTTGATATCTTTTCTACGATAAAAAAAATAATAGGTCCGCAGCGCTGCGGGAGCCAACAATCAAATAATGATCGTCCGTTTAGTTCTGCTCATGAGTTTTGACAACCTTACTTGGTTTTACTAGTGCTTTGTTTTTTAATATTTTTTTCATTGATTTTTTTTATTTCATCCTTCTACATTTTTATTCTAGGGGATTGACGATCATTATTTGTTTAACTCTCTTTCTATGGTGTCGAGTCGTGGATTTTTTTTTTCGTTCTTTAAAATCCAATAATAGCGCTTAAGCATTGTTTTTTTTACGCTGCAAAAAAAAAACAGCCCAGCCCGTAGCGAAGCGTGAACCATTTATCTAATATATCTTTATATGTAAATGTTATGGTCGTATGTTCAATTTCTATATCTATATCTCATTAGTTGTATTGATCAATACTAGGCTTCATTTTCTATTTAGTTGCAAAAAATCATGATATTTCCAAAATACAAGATTAATTAAGGTTTCATCAAATGCTTTTCTAAACCATTATATATGAAAAATTTCTTCAAAAAAATCATGTTTGCATTTCTAACAAAAAAGATACATATAAAAAAAGAACAAAGAGAAAAAAAAATACATTGCATGAATTAACATTTCTTAAAAATACAAAAAAAATAGTTTTTATATTCTGCATGTATCATGAGTTTAATAACAAGTTTATTAAAGCCGTGAGGAGTTGGTCTAAATTTTAAAAATACAAAAAAAACCAATTTGCTTATTTAATATCAAAGATTATAAACTTAGGCATAAGACGTATACCTGATATTAAAAGAAACAAATATGAAAAAAATATATGTTTTTAGCTTTATAATGACTAGGATTGACTCGTAAAGTCATAGTTCACTCTACTAGGGTGGACCTGCTTTAACCAATAGACAAACCAATGATTAGAAAAAACACAATAGTGCCTTAGTAATAATCAGACAAATAAGCAATGCATCTTATTTTAGGTAGGATATACTAGAGGTGATATTATCATTTTTATACATAATCATTCTTTTTATCCAGACTTTAAAAACTAGTTATGGTTTCTAATGACCAAAATATTAGGTGGAGACTCTTAACCTTTTAAACCATAAAGGGAAAGAATTTGTTATTCTTTTCACACCACTTAAACATCTTGATCTTGGAGAATGATCGTTGTGACGCCTTACACGTGCGAAACCACACATAATAAGGAATTCATAAAACATATGGAAACCAATAAGCCTATCGTTGTGACGCCCTTCTTGTACATAGATTAAATTGACTAAGGTATGATAATTATTTGTTTTTGATGTAGCCTCCTTAAAATTCACGTTGACCTAAATACTTTAAATAAGTCCGTTTAATGTATTTTTGTGCTTCTTTATCCTAATTGACCCATTAGAAACTTCTAATGGATTATTTGATGTAATTTGGATCGCATTAGGAACATTATAACACCATATTTAATAATTGTTTTTCAAGCAAATTCGACTAACCCATCTCTTTCTCTCTCTTCCACTATTTTTCAATAACTTCATTTTCTCTCTCAAGCTCAAGAACTAAAATGTAGATAAAATGAAGTGTTGGACTACATAATATAATTTTCCAACTAAAAAGAAATTTGAAAACATCGCAAGGCAAAGTTTTTCAAATAAAAAAAAAAACCTAACACCACAATTCTTTTTTAAAAAAAGTTGCCATTTTTTTTGCTTTCAATATTGGTCTCCTTATTTTTAATCTTTAGCAAACAATAAAATTGAATTTTTTTATAAAATTGTGCATTAACACAATATCAAGGTCTTTTTTAAAACAATGATTATAAAAGCAAATTAAAATCAATTATAAAATTTAATTTCTAATTAACCCAATGTTGAAAAATAAATTAGAAAAAAAATCAATGTTAAAAAACAAATTAAAGGACCATAAAAATATAAAACACTATTCTAGTAAACAATATTTTATGGAGTAGTAAATAGTAAATTCATCGGCTTTTTTAGGCTAGAACCATGATAATTTTATAGAAAGAAATTAAAATAAATTATAAAAGATAATTTCTAATTAACACAATGATAAATAATGAAATTGAAAAAAAAAATTCAATATTAAAAAAGTTAAAAGACTAAAAAAATACAAAATACTCTTATATAGTAAATAGTGTTTAAGAGTTGGTAAAGAATGAATTCATAATTTTTTTAATTTTTAATTTTTTAAATTTAATTTTAATATATAAATATATATAGTTGAGTCCATAAACCTATAAAGTTCTCAATTAAGTCCACAATGTTTCAAAAAAACTATCAATCAAGTCTTTTTGTTAATGTTCATTAATTTTAGTGTATAAATATGCCCATTAGACTGAAAGTATTAATTCTCATGAACTTTTTTTTTTTTTGAAATTAGCGCTATTTGAGTGTATAAAATACGTAAATTAGACTTGAATTACAATTATTTTTGTTTTTGAGAAAATGACTGAATTGAGAAATACAGGAAATATTTGGGACTTAATTGGTAGAATTTAGATTTGGGATGTAATTGAGAATGAATATATATGATTTGGGACTAAACAGAGGTTTCTTCTCCGATGGAAAGCAAATAAGTCATCAAGACATCAACCATAGACTAAACACAACACCACCAGACTCACACTTAAAAATGGCTGCCAATTTCTGGACCTCCTCTCACTAGTAAGCCATTAACGGGCCAATCTTTTTTTATGTATCTTTTGAGGCATTTCTCTTGTGTTTGTTTATATAATGTGTTCTTGGATTATGTGCAGCAAGCAGCTTTTTGACCAAGAAGAAGTGGATGTGGTGCACCCACTAGACAAAGAAAAGGGCATAACTCTTGAAGATTTCAAGATCATTAAGACGCAGATGGCAATTTGTACGCTTTTATTTTATTTATTTGTTTCTTTGGTGGGGGGATGCTATTGAGTTTCTTATTTTGTTAGCTTTCACCTCGGAAATCTGCGTGGTTTTTCTGGGTTATCAGATTGCAAATGAAATTCTACCATATGGGTTCTTATTGTTTGTATATGTGGTGGTGATGCTTGTATCTATTATTGTCTAATTTCTACTAGAAAGCAGTTTTGCATTTGAATTTCTTGTGTCTGATAAACTTGGACTCTTGAAATTAATTTGTTGCTGTCAAGTTTTTTCTCCCATGAAATTTGCGTTTTCTGTTTGTCCTTAACAATCCAATCCTTACAACTACTTTTCTTGAAATTCGCATATACATATCATTTATTTATTTTTTCTGTATTTCCCACCCTCAGATATAGGCATTTTGGCTCAACAAGTTAAAGTGAGGCAAAGGTTCGACCTTTTTCTTCTAAAGTTCACATGTTCTTATCTTGTCTAGTATCCCATGTTCTTCCGTGATGAGTTTCATTTGTCATATACCAATTGATTTTTTTTATAACTTGAGATTGTATAAAAAAAAACAATAAATGATTTTGCTTTTCCATTTTGTCACCCTCGCTGAATTGATGGGGGAAACCAATTGATTTTTTTATTACCAAGTGCTCATGGGATCTTTTCGATTTCTCTGGTTTCCTTTTATAAGGTTTCACCAATTGAATGTTTTTTTTTGAAATTATTATTCGATGTTTCAGGGTTGTCGCTACTGCAGTTGCATATATGAGGCGTGTCTATACCAGGTATGAAATAATTTCTGATGGTAAGAAAAAGAGTATGGTCACCATCCAGAATCTTTACTTTAACCTCCCTTTTGAGATCTGAATGCCGAATTGTCATTTCTAATCATCTAAAATACTCTTCAATTTCAATCATATGCATTCATGAGCACTTGGTATGCGATGCATACAAATTGATAATCATAAAATTATTATTCAATGTTTCAGGGGTTTTTTTTTATCTCAAAATGTATATTCGGTCATCCTACATATTTAGCTGGAAGCTTCTGTCACTGGTACAATCTCCTGGGCTGCAATGCCTCGTAGGCTTTCTTCCTGCTGTTTTTCTCACCCACTTCTTCAGTTCTCTAATCATATACTTTACTCTTTTTTCTTCATTAGGTCCCTTTAAATCAGCAGCCCTCTTATTTGTAGGTGTAATAGTAAAGCTGATGCATTGCCTAGGAAACAGCCAGTAGATTTTAGACCAAATGGTATAGCTCACTAGTCTTAATTTCTCTTTGTGCTTCCAGAAAGAGCATGTCAGAATACGATCCACGTCTTGCAGCCCCAACTTGCTTGTATTTGGCATCAAAAGCAGAAGAGAGCACAGTTCAAGCCAGAGTTCTTTCATTTTACATAAAAAAATTATGTAATCACTTGTTAGCAACTTGATTGGTTGATTCATTGAGTTCTTAAATTGTAGTTATATTTAGTGCTAAAACTATTATAATTTGACCTTGTTGCCTCACAGATTCTGATGACAAGTATAGATATGAGATCAAAGAGATACTTGAGATGGAAATGAAGATTTTGGAAGCTCTTAACTTTTATCTAGTTGTATTTCATCCTTATCGTTCATTGCCTCAGTAAGTATTTTATCTTCTTTGCCATGTTTCTTGTACATTATAACCATTTTAAATTGAACTAACAGGCTGCTTTGGTAAGGTTTTTCCTACTACATGTGCAATTCTGAAAGACTGAACATTATCATCAAGTTCAGGATTGAAACATGATTTATGATTCTTATTGTGCAAATGCCATCTTGATTGATGTCTATTGTGCTATCAAGCTCCAACTCAAAGCTTACCTTTTTTTCTTCTGTGTATTCTCTCATTTGTTTTATTATTAACATCTTATGAATCTCTCAGTTAATTATGTGACTTTAGATTACTATTTATTAGTTATATCTTATATAATTAGATCATACTAGATTACTATTCATTGGTTTCCATTTTCTATCTGTTTCTTGTATAAACAAATGTAAAAGAAATGTTAAATTACTTCAATCTGTTCCAAAACTCTGAGATGGAGGCATGTTTATGTTAAGTAGACTACTAGAACTGGAAGCATACCTAAAAATGATTGATTGCTGAATTGGACGTGACTAATCATCTAAGATATACTAATTACAGAAACATAATTGCGTAAGTTAAGATTAATCACAGTACTGCTAAGTTTCAACAATTCTAATATGATTGGATGCTGAATTGGATGTGATCAGTCATCTCTTATGTTACTAACTAGGAAACCTAATTGCACGGCTTTACATTCATTAATACACTAAATATCAACAATTCTGCTTTACTGGTTGCAAACTGTTATCTTGTGATATTTATGTTGCAATTTGAGCACAAGAACATTTTCTCTCTTATGTTTCTTCAAATCTTGGCAGATTTTTGCAGGATGCTGGCATAAATGATATAAACATGACTCAATTGACATGGTAAGACTCCAATCTCTAAGACTGAGGGGGTGTTTGATACGTTTCTAATTCTGCTTTTAAGTGTTTTTTTAAAAGTGCTTTTGGCTTTGAAAAATCATTAAATTGATGTTTTTTAGTGCTTTCTGATGGTTTTGATGTGTTGATTTCAAAAATAAAAAAATCTAAAAAAACTCATTTTGATATATTTTCAAATGAAAAGTTATTTTGAAAAGCACACGGCATCACAATCTTTAACACCCTCCAAGTAAAAACACATCTCCTAGCTTGGGAAAGACGCACTCTTTTCATTTGAGTCCTTGAAATATGGGGCAGGTCTTAATAAGCTTCGGCGTGCAAACTACAATCATGTTATCATGTTTTAAGCTTTGGCATGCAAACTATAATTTGGGAGAGTTGCCTAAAGATGATCGACATTTTGTGTATAAAAAGTGTGTAGAACTAGTTTGTCACTATTTATACATGTTCTAATTATGTGGGCCATCATTACGTTCACTATACATGTGTCCTGGTATTTAAAATTGGTTCATAGAGGCAGCTTCCTCTCTGTGGCCACAGATTCTAATTGTAACTGATAGTTGCAATTGCTGTCATTTGGAAATGGCTGATAAGTTAAATGTGAGAAGCCCTGGTGTTGAAGAAAGCCATCCCATAGTACAGTTTTCTTGATGAACACACGGATTTTTGTTCTAGCACTGGGCCTGAATGGCAAAAACAAGCACCCCCGGGGATTTTTAACAGGAAGAAACACTAAGGATAACTGCTCTTAAGTTGTGAAGAAGTTCTGGAAACGTTCTTTCCCTTTTTTCATTAAAACTCTGCGCAGTCTCTTTTTTCATCTCTATCTCGAAGCTGCTGCCTTAAATCGACGAGTAACTCTGTTATGTTAATTTTTTAAAGCCTTTTTTCCCTCTATACCTTTCGTGCTTGTGGATGTATCCTTCCAATACGCCAGTGCTTGCACTCACATCATAAAAAATTATTGTCTGCATCGTGATTTCTTGATCTTTGATTCAAAATGAATAACAATGCTGGGACTTATACAGGGGACTTGTCAACGACACGTACAAGATGGATTTGATTCTTGTACATCCCCCACATATTATTGCTTTAGCCTGCATATACATTGCTAGCTTGTATAGAGAAAAAGATTCGACAGCATGGTTTGAAGAGCTCCGTGTAGATTTGAATGTGGTGAGTTCTAAGCTCAAATTATTATGAAACTCGCAAGGGGAGGTTAACAAACTGCTGCAAAGTCCACCGAATTTATGTTGGAGCTATATTGCTGTAAATAATGTGCCTTTGTATCTGATTTGGCAGGTGAAAAATATTTCAATGGAGATGTTATATTTTTATGAAAGCCATAGATTGATTACAGAGGAGAGAATTACTGCTGCTTTCAACAAACTGAAACCGTAAATAGTTTGGCCATCCCTAATCCTCAACTCAAAAGGAGAACTCCTGTCAAATGCCATGGAATCTATGTAAAGAAATTGTTTAGCCCTCGTCAAGAGCCCGGTTCCTTTGGATTGTGTAGTTAGGATAATTAGCCTTTGTATTCACTCGAGATTCTCTTTGGTGTGTATAATCTGAAAATTCCATGCGCCTGCCCGCATGATACCTGTATGTGTTTCAAATTAATGAGCTAAAAGCTTCAAAACTGATACCGAGTGTGTAATTTCGTTTTGTGGTCAGCATAAGGTACAAACCACAACGAGCCAATGCTAGGTGAATCTCTTTATGAAATTGAATGCATGAATCTGATATTGCGACCTGAAAGGGAGGAGGTGCTGCATTAGCCATTAATGGTAAGCAACTCCTGCTCCTCGCATTTCTCATGCCCTGCATTACATTGTTCAAGATCATTTCCAATAATTCCATCCATCGTGTTGCCCTTTGTTCTTGGCTTGCAGCTTCTCTACACAGCAGCATAGTATTTGAAAAGGAACAGCGGAAGAAGAAGATTGCTTCAACTTGCTGGGTATTTTTGCAATGCTTCAGAAGGAATAGGTTTCGGGTTTTGTGCAGGTTGAGGAGCAAACCAAGAAATCATCTGTTCTCCTACTTTATAAAGATAACATGATTGGTACTTCAACAAAGTTAGAGCACAAAATAAATCGATGCAAGAGCACAACCATATAAACACTATTTCTTCGTGACCCAATTCGTAACCCGAGCATAAGAACCCATTTCATCACGAGTCTCGTACAATTAAATGAGTAGAAGTATAATTCATGAAAACACTCTAAATCCATTGATACGATGCTAAAAATTAAAAACAAAATAAGAATTAAAATTAAATCAAATCCAAACATGTTCTCAAAACCCATTTTTGAACTTCTATTTTTCAATGAAATTCAATTGTTTTCCATCATTTCATAATTTGTGGCACTTTCGTTTATTTAATAATAATAATAATAATAATAATAATAATTAGAAAGCAAAACAAAAGGTAAAAAGAAAAAGGGACCAAAGTGTTGGAAAAATAAATAAATAGGAGAATCAAGTAAAATTAAAAAATTATAAAAAAATCCTAGTTCAAGAAGGAAATAATATAAAAATCTAATATTATTTTCCCAGTTCAGGTTTTTCATGTTTTAAGCGAAACATATATGAACAATATAAATAGACCCCACCTCCCCCATCCAAAAAAAAAAAAACTACACCAACAAAAAAAAAAAAAAAAAACAAAAAGAAATAAAGTAAAAAAGAAGAATAAGAAAAAAAATCAAAATCTCTCCTCATCTTCACCTTCTTCCTCGTATCTTATCAAGCCCTAGGTGCCATTATTCATATTTCCTTCTCCATACATTATCTTCTCTCTCCATATAGCCACCACATTAGTAGCAACAACCACCATTTCCATGAACCTTCCTCGTCAAACCCAAAGACCTAACACTATATAACAACCCACTATACCAAAATCAATCTCTCCATGCACAACCATAGACCTCACAAACCTTTCGTAGTGACATGCACGGGGTTGCTTGGTGGAGCTGCCTCCTGGAATTGAAGAAGTTTTTGGTTTAATCATAAAGTCATGATTATAGAGTTCAAGAATCGCCACCTAATATTATGATCACTAGAAAATCTAATGGTCAGTGAGAGTCTGGGTAAAGGAACTGCAATGAAAAGACGCATTACCCCTAGTAAACCCTATCTAAGGTAAACTATATTGTTGATTGATTGTTTTTCCAGGTCATGTTTCTATTTATTTATCTCATGGGTTAAATGCTGACCGTTCTTAGATCCAGATTTATCATCGCATTTATTTTTTATCTTGTATCTTTAATAATTGAGGATATACTTTATAGTGTAATTTTATACTCCATAAATATTAAAGCCTTACAACTAAATCTTAATGCTCCGAATAACAAACTAAATATTTAGTCAAACCCTAATGGATAATCATAAATTGGTTAAGATATCCATTTTACATTTTTAAAACATGATAAAAATGTGATTTTATCATTTTTTGAAAATATGCATAAAAAACCTTTAGAATTTGGCTGTATGCATGAAAACAAAACATTTTATTTTGAAATGAAAGCTTTTTTAAAAGCTTTTTGGATTTTTTTGAAATTTCAATGAAAAATTAGATATTTTTAATACCGACTTTGTATCTTACAATGTAAGTTTACGACCCAATATTAAGCAAAATTATTGGAAAAACACACGACAGACCCATAAATGATTATAAAATGGTCCTTGAAAATTTTTAGTTTTTTTTAATGGGCTGCTTGGCCTCTGACCCAATTGGGTTGGGCCGACTACAAGGCCAACAATATTTTCTTCTTATTTTTTTAAATAGGTTGGACCCAGTTTAGCCCGCCCACGTTAGATGGTCACTAGCCCAACCCAGTGACCATGTTAATTATCTTCTGCTCACATTTTGCATATAGATGATAATAGTAGGAAAAGATTTACAGGAAAAAAAGGAAGAGAGAAAAAGGTTACCTGGTGTGGAGGTGGTGTGGCTGCCATTGCTGTGAGGTCTGGCGTGAGGATGGTGGAGGCTGGCGTGGATGAGAAGAAGAGAAGAAGCTGGCATCAGCTAGGTTGTTAGTGCTTCTATTGCTAATATGGAGAAGAAGAAGTTGCATCACTGGATCTATTGATGTGATTGTTGTTGGTGCAGAAGGAGGAAGTACACGGTGAAGGAGTTAGTCAAGGCTACGATAAAGAGGGAAAAAAGGAAGGGTGGTTGGTTGGGCAACTAAAAGGCTGGTTTTTTGGCCTATTTTCTCTTCAGATTTCTTCTTCTTTAATACCTGAAATTCAACCCTTTTTATAGGAGATGAAAGGGACATCTTGTCTTTATTGAGAACAAATCGTGGCCCTTGATTCAAACGTGAAAGATCCTAACCGTTGGCCTAAATTCATCATCATAAGCTACGAAATTTGGTTGTAAAAGGCTGATTGGGTCAGCCTTTTTAGGGCAATGCCGCAGTAATTACAGAGGCAACCAGCCGACATGAATTACACTAGGGTGTAGTATGGTGTCAGACCATCAGAGTGGTGTCTTGTTTGTCTTGTTTGGTGGAGATATGAGACATTAAATGTCCTTAAAAAGTAGTCATCCAAGTAGTCTTTTGGGCACAAAAGGTTGAAGATGATGAATAGTGGTCAGCCGACAAGTCATTTGACATCCCTTGTTTTTGTTTCTTTATTGGCCAGAACGACGTCATTTTGTACCAAAACAAATTGTTTTGGTCGAAACGCACCATTGCTTTTAAATAAAACGACGCCATTTTGACATCCTTGAGGTTTTAATTAGGGATTTGACTAAAGTTCAATTTAGTCCTTTGTCTTTTGATTTCTTTTAATTGCATTTCTAATTGACTTCAAACTTTTAATTTCATGCGATTTTACCCTTGCAAAACTCAAATATAAACCTTGAAGTTCAACACATTTTCATTTTGGTCCTTGGTTTTGGATTTATGCAAATTGATCCTCAATTGACCATTCAACTTTCAATTTTCTTTAATTTCACCTCTGTTTTTAACCAAATTAAGTCCTCGAAGTTTAGTGCCCTTTTCAAAAAAGTTCTTGGTTGTAAATTTCTTCAATTTAATCCTTGATTGACCTTAAACTTTGATTTTCTTGTAATTTTATCCCTGATTTCAATCAATTGATTTTGTAAAAATTAAGTTTGGTCCTCTAAAACTTCAATCTCGATTAAGTCTAAATTGGGTCCCAACCTTAATGTTTCACCAATTAAGTCCTTAATAGAATTAATTTGACCTATTAAAAATATAATTAAGTTCTTGCACTTAATTAAATCTTTTAATTTGACCCATATTAATTTTCAAACGTAATTAAACTTTTAACTTGGCCTATGATTAAATGAAATTGGTCTATTAAAAATCTAATTAAGTCCATGGACTTAATTGTTTTATGCAGATTCATCCAATAATCATATAATTTGACCTTGAATCTACATTGTCTCTTCAGTCTTGGGTATAATAGGGTATGGTTAGCCTCCTAATTTCATCCGAAACTCCAGCTTGATTCTTTTACATATTTGAAACCCTCTTCCGCCTGTTTTTGCCAAGTTTTCATTCTTCTTGTTATTGTTATTTTTATTTTTTTTGAAAGGAATAAAGGTAAATTTGGGGGAAGAACCCAAAAATAGGTTATGTCAGTTGCCCTCTTTTAGATAAAAAGTCTCGTAAGGAATTTTAGATAATAAGCTTGTAAAGAAAAAAAAAGAATGAGAGATTGTGGATTTATCAGATCGAGAAATGGTTAATCCTTTCAAAAGTGTTAGAACTAAGGGCTCAAATGCACGATCGGAAAGAGATAGGGCTAAAAAGCGCACTATTTAGAAGACGAGGGCTCAAAGGTGCACTAAAAAAGAAATAGAGATAAGGCTAGAAAGTGCACTCTTTGAGTGATGAGTGATTAGTACTTAAAAGTATATTCTCATTAAGGTTTTATATCATCATATTACACTTAAAGTATCATCAAATTCCCTAACTTAAGCATGTTTTATAATAACAAGTCTAATAATATAAGATAGCTTTAATTTATGGTAAATGTTCATTT
>Ga0325402_1000621_pt1 | contig 25791 bp, 17 predicted proteins | sample PopdelMetagenome_22_FD_207212 | JGI IMG/M metagenome (GOLD analysis project Ga0325402, IMG submission 207212) | Populus deltoides microbial communities from Bellville, Georgia, United States - Xylem-PdKOR-R3 | ecosystem: Host-associated > Plants > Phyllosphere > Stem > Wood/Secondary xylem...
TAGTTAAATTCCATGATTTAATATATTTTTGATGTGAAATGTGAATTACTGAATGTATGTGTATTCAAGGTGAAAAGTTGTTATGTGAATTGCCAAGTGATGAAATTATCACTGACAAAGGAAATATAAGAAGTGTGATTTGAGGCATAAACTAGCATACATTGAGTGTATGTTAGCATCCCGGGTAAGGGGATTACCATGTATTGTCTAGCATACATTGAGTGTATGTTAGGATCCCGGGTAAGGGGATCGTCACGAATGGACTAGCATACATTTAGTGTATGTTAGGATCCCGGGTAAGGGGATCTCCACATATTGGCTAACATACATTCAATGTATGTTAGGGTCCTGGGTAAGGGGATCACCATGTATTGGCCAACATACATTTAGTGTATGTTAGGATCACGGGTAAAGGGATCGCCTTATATCGACTCCTATGGGGTGGTGATGACGATACCAGTGAAATTGGTATCGGTAATGTGATAAGCAAAAGTAATCACGTTAATCTTATAAGGTTGATAGTGGCAGAGGGAACGGTTATTAATAGTTTGAATAAGGAAGAGATTTTAATAAAAAAAAACTAGAAGGGAGAAGTAAATGAAATATGAATGTATGTTACCAAGTTGAAATTATTAGATACTCATACTGTTATATTTATTGTGATATTCACCTTGCAATAATATGTATTTTGTTTCAGGATCGTCGCATGCACGACAGGAGTAGATCCTAGCTTATGTTCCCCTTTTGAAATCTAGGTTCTAGGGAGTATACCCTTGTATTTTGTAAACATGAAAATGTTTGTATAACTTAATTTGTATAATAAATGTTTAAACTTGATTGGATGAATTTAACGCTGTAGTTTATATATCCATATTTCATGTCTATGTATCTATATTTATTTAATTTGTATAATAAATGTTTAAACTTGATTGGTATCAGAGCGCAGGTTGCTATTCTGGGGATAGGAATGATTATATGGTTTTGGAATGTGTTTCAAGATGGTGAAAACAAGGCAAGGAGCCAGGACTGATCCATCCCCAGTTCGGGGAAGTGGCCAGAGTATTCGTAATGAAAGTGATCCAGATTGGGATCCCTTGGCAGACACCTCCTCTCATATACTTGCAGCATCAGTGTACTCTGAAGGGGGCGAGTTAGTGAGACTTCGAGATGATTCATCGTTCCGTTAGGCAGATGTATCCATGCCCCAGGGATCAGACAGACAGGGGGGAGATAATATACCTCCACCAGTGGCACCTCCACCAGTGGCACCGGTAGCTGAATCAAACCTATTTTCGAATCCTGCTTTTATGGAACATATAGTGAGAGCTGTGGCAGCAGGAATGGTAGCGGGGGCCTCCAATACGACTCCTAGATCAGGGGGAATAGTCATCATAGTGCAATGGGTGAAGGGTATGAGAGAGATGGGTTGTATGACTTACCGGGGCGAAGAGGATGCTGAGGTTGCTGGGCATTGGTTGAAGAAAGTGGAAAGAGTTATAAATCAGATGTAGGTGCCAGAGGAGCTATGGGTGGATTGTGTGACTCAGCTATTGGTTGAAAGTGCCCACTCTTGGTGGGAGACCATTAGAGAAAGGAGATCAGGGGAGGTATTGAGATGGAGGGATTTTCGTGAAGAGTTTGAGGAGAGGTACTATTCTTGGGAGCATAAGAGGGAGAAAGAATAAGAGTTTTTGGAATTGAAGCAGGGAGATTTGACAGTGCTGGAGTATGAGAGGAGATTTCAGGATTTAACAGCTTTTGCCTCCACTTACCTTCCCACAGAGTGCCACAGGGTGGAGAGGTTCCGTGATGGACTGAGGCGGGAATTGAGGATGATATTGATAGCCATGCAGTTTCAGTCGGTACGGGAATTGGTACGTGTTGCTCAGGGTATGGAGAGGGTAATAAAGGATACCCCGAAGCCAGTGGTCGAGCAGAGTCAGGCAATGGGAGCTGAGAGGAGAGATTTTGAGTTTATAACTGGGAGACCTCCTCTTCCAAAGAAGGGGAAGAGCGAGCCATCATCAGGACAGTTCTAGAGAAGGGGTGGGAGTTTCACCCCAGGAGGGAGCTTAGAAGGATCTAGACAAGTCAGTGGAAGAGGAGCTTGGGGAGGACAGTCTAGACAGGGAGTCAAAACTGCTGGAGGGTCTACAGAGCAAAAGGGACCAGTATATCTGTTTTGTCAGAGGTGTGAGTAGCGACCCCTGGAGATTGCTTTGCGATGCCGGGTAGATGTTATATTTGTAGAAGTGAGGGGCATCGATGGAAAGAGTGCCCGCATGTAGGAAGAGGTTGTTACTATTGTGGGAACACGAATCACCGGAAAAAGGATTGTCCTCGTAGAACTACCGAGGGAGCCCATGGCTAGAGGATTGAGGTTCGTCTCTTGACCTTCAAAGAGATTTTGGGTAGGAGAATGAAGGAATTAGGATCAAGTTCATCATAGAAATTGTAGTTTTGGATGTTTACTAACTAATGAAATTGGTCTTGCTCAATTTGGAGTCATAAAACTCCAGTTATGGGTCACCAACCGAGACTGGGTCATGACAGACCCTATAGGGTAGTAGGTCTAGTTCATTGATAAGCAATTTTGACTATCTTAGAGGCAGAACTGGGTTCTTCTCAAAACATAGAACTTGTAGCCTCATTTCTTACCTTTCCAATGCCATAAATTTTTCTTGAATCGGAGTTCTATATCTCCAAATATAGTTAAAAATCTGAGGAGAGATTAGACAGTAAAAGTTCAAAAACGAGACTGTAATAGTTGAACATTGATAGTCCAAATATAAAGAAAGGAATGATAACTAGGATTAGACAAGAACGACAGTAATAATGAGTGAAATAAGAAAAACATAAAGTACTAAGAAATGACTGAAAGAAAGACTTATTGGTTGTTGATATTTTTATTATAAAACATATCCTTGAGTGATGAAAATTTATGAGATAAACCTGTGATTTGCAGGAGAGACCACAGACGTTGTGCAACAGCAGCAGCAGGGGAGCACGAGTAGAGCTTCTATTGCAGGTAGGTGATTCACACCTATGCTTTGTAGTTAAATTCCATGATTTAATATATTTTTTATGTGAAATGTGAATTACTGAATGTATGTATATTCAAGGTGAAAAGTTGTTATGTGAATTGCCAAGTGATGAAATTATCACTGACAAAGAAAATATGAGAAGTGTGATTTGAGGCATAAACTAGCATACATTGAGCGTATGTTAGGATCCCGGGTAAGGGGATCACCATGTATTGTCTAGCATACATTGAGTGTATGTTAGGATTCCGGGTAAGGGGATCGTCACGAATGGACTAGCATACATTTAGTGTATGTTAGGATCCCTGGTAAGGGGATCACCCTGTATTGGCTAGCATACATTTAGTGTATGTTAGGATCCCAGGTAATGGGATCGTCACGAATGGACTAGCATACATTTAGTGTATGTTAGGATCCCGGGTAAGGGGATCTCCATATATTGGCTAACATACATTCAGTGTATGTTAGGATCCCGGGTAAGGGGATCACCATGTATTGGCCAACATACATTTAGTATATGTTAGGATCCCGGGTAAAGGGATCGCCTTATATCGACTCCTATGGGGTGGTGATGACGATACCAGTGAAAGTGGTATCGGTAATGTGATAAGCAAAAGTAATCACGTTAATCTTATAAGGTCTGGAATGAAGGTTGATAGTGGCAGAGGGAACGGTTATTAATAGTTTGAATAAGGAAGAGATTTTAATAAAAAAAAACTAGAAGGGAGAAGTAAATGAAATATGAATGCATGTTACCCTGTTGAAATTATTAGATACTCATATTGTTATATTTATTGTGATATTCACCTTGCAATATTATGTATTTTGTTTCAGGATCATCGCATGCACGACAGGAGTAGATCCTAGCTTATGTTCCCCTTTTGAAATCTAGGTTCTAGGGAGTATACCCTTGTATTTTGTAAACATGAAAATGTTTGTATAACTTAATTTGTATAATAAATGTTTAAACTTGATTGGATGAATTTAACGCTGTAGTTTATATATCCATATTTCACGTCCATGTATCTATATTTATTTAAATTATCCATCCATAATGATATTTTGTTACATAATGCATATCATAAATATTATGGTTGATAGGTGTGAGTATAATTGTGGAATTAAAACCCAGGATGATTGGGTCGGGAATTAAGTTATGAGATGCAAACTGTTAGAAGTGTAGATAGGTTACATGTCGGTAACTTGGGACCTTCTGGTATAAGAGGGACTCCGTCGAAATTCCGGTAGATGTTAATACGAAGACCATGAATACGTATATACAAAAAAAAAATTTACTACTCTGTTTTTTTTTATTGACATGAGATTGTTGTTTTATCCTAGAAATGGGGGATGTTACAAATACAATGGTAGATCTTTTGTAATACTCATACAACCATTCGTCATAATTGCATTCAATATAATAAAACGGTAGATCCTTCATAATACTCATACAACCATTCATCACGATTACACTTAATAAAATACAACCGTAGACCCTTCGTAATTACTCATACAACCAATTGTCTCAATTACATTCAATAAAATACAACAGTAAATCCTTCGTAATACTCATATTACCATTTGTCGCAATTACATTCAATATAATACAACAAAAAATCCTTTGTAATACTCATACTACCTTTCATCAGTAGTCCAAATTCATAATAGCCCAATCAACATTTCATAGCCGGTTTAATATTCATCGCAACATAATAATATATCCACCTCAAACAGGTCATTTAAGAACATTAACATTTTTTTATTTCGGGTATTTTTTACCCTCTTATCTGTATATAATTTGTTTTTGCTACTTTTGTGGCATAGTTACTTTTGATCTTAATATATATTCTTACATTTGATCAAAAAAAAAAAGAACATTAACATTTTTGTCATTGTTTCAACATTCAACCAGAACTCGATCGACATTTCCTAGTCAATTCGACAATCATCAAGAATTCAATCACACACTTCATCGTCGTTTCATCATTCAACAAGGATATAATAAAATAACATCATAAGTAAATTATTTCAAAACATAAAATCATACGAGAAAAAGGTGGAAACCACCTACCTGCTCCACTTGTGGGTTGTCCTTGTCCTGGCGATGGTCTGATCCTGACCACACCACCTAAGACATCAATGACCACAAATCAATACATTTGCATCTTTAAATAACATTCATCACCATACTTATTTCAAGAGTAGCTTCTGACCCAGAAATCATCAACGCAACGCATGTCGCGATAGATTTTAAATCAATAGTGGTGATGAAACCGTTTCTGATTTTTCTCTTTACCTTGACAAAACAAAAGGTCTATGTTAGTTTTTCCCCTTTCATAACTCATCCCCAACCAAGTTTCACCACATACAAAAAATCAATCACATTCAAAGTTTTATCACAAGACCATCAACAATACATAACAAATTCTCAACATACATATTCTTCCAAAGAATCCCCTAAACATCACTTTAAGTCCTCAATGGTATTATCTAAAATTCATCAATATAATTTATAACAATTCAACGACACATAAAAAAGCCCCACATTCATGCTATTTCACATCAACTTATGGTGGTTCATCATGTGAGATTTCGTAAATGTTCCTATTCTTGGCTGAAGCATATATGCCTCTTTCATCCAATCTTTCGCATGCATTTCATCAAGTTTAACACAATATTATAGCGAACAACATATCATACTCATACATATAATCATATGCTTCCTAATTAAACAAGTTCATCCATTACACAAACAAACTCAAGGCATCAACATGGAGTGAATTCAGTTCTGGTTTCCACATGCTTTTAAGGTTCAAATGATAGTACAATTCTATTCATAACACTTTCTAACACATTTTCACATAATTTCATCATTCACTTATGCAAAAATTCTATCATAAACACAAGCATAGGTTTTGTTTTAGCTCCAGCAGAATCCAGGACTCTAACATGGTTTTAATATATACATTTCATCACAGGAAATTCATATACTGTCTAGTTTTTACTATGATCCCTTCAAAATTACCCATTTTTTTTGTTTAATGTTTTGGAATTAAGTTTCCATCCAACCCCACTTTCACCCCTCTTTTTAGTTTAGGTTTCCTTCATAACTAGTGTAAAATCCTAGGCCATTTTCTTAGGGTTTTCTTCTTCGTTTTTTGTCCTAAGGTCCTAAGAACAAGGGGAGAAGGGTTTTGGTTCATACCTCACATTTTCAACAGCTTTAGAGAGGGATTTAATAGTTTTTCTTCCCCTATACTTTTGGTTTTCTTCCTCCCTTCTCCAGCTGCACCAGTCGGCCTCCTACACTCCTCATCCTTCTATATTTTCGGCTATTTATGTTTTTCTCTAACTCTCATTTCCTCTTTAACACTCAAATAATGTACATGTAGTTGGTTGCTAGGTTTTCTTCTTGGGGGAGTGGCGATTGTAGTGGTGTTTGCTAGCTGGTTTTTAGGGAGAGGTCTAGACTCCTTCTCCTTCCATGGCTTCGACCACCTCTATTTTTCTTTAATCCTCCCTTCTTATCCCATGTTCCAAGGAGGTGCATGTAGCTGGGTTTGCTTTGGGAAGAGAGGTTGCTGAAGCCAAGGCTGCTGGCTGGCTATTTTTTGGGAGAGCAAAGGTCATTCTTTCTCCTTTGCTGCATTTATACCCCTCTTAAATGTCAAGGGGTGTTTGGAAGATTGGATAAGGTTGTTCTTATCCCTTTTTTAGGTTATTCTAAGGCTAGTCATGTCCTCTATTATTCTCACCTAGAATAGGCCGGTCCAACAATAATTTTTGTTGGGTTTTACATCATCAACGAAAACTGAGTTGCTGCCAACTCAGAAATCGTCAACGAAATTGCTTCCCCAGCTGACGCATGGATTTATCAGCGCACACAACCCCTGTTGACTCAGAAATCATCAACGAAACTGCTTCCCCACCTAACGCATGGATTTTTCAGCGCACACAACCCCTGTTGACTAAAAAATCATCAACGAAAACTGAATCGATGTCGACTCAAAAATCATCAACGAAAATGCTTCCATAGTTGACGCATGGATTCGTCAGTGCACACGGCCCTCGTTGACTAAAAAATCATAAATGAAAATTGAGTTGCTGCTGACTCATAAATCGTCAATGAAACTGTTTCCACAATTGACGCATGGACTCGTCAATGCACACAGCCACGTTGACTTAAAAATTAGCAACGAAAACAATGCCTCTACTAACTCAGCAATCGACAACGAAACTGTGTCGCTGCCAACTCAAAAATCATCAATGAAAACTATGTTGCTACCGACTAAGAAATTGGCAGTGACGGTGGAGTCATTTCTAGCTTTACTTTTTTTTTTTGTTGGGTGATTACAACATTTGCCAACCACTTGCATTGCTGAAGATGATCCAATGATAATGTTATAGATGACATTATCTTTCACAAACTTAACTTGTCCCTTTCTTATCAACTTATAAAACTTGATATTTTGAAATTCTTATGATTTCCAGTTGAGTGGCCAAAGATCCCATCATGATATTCACATTTCTCATTTGGACTATACCATATAGGGAATAATGGTTGTATGGGATCCGATGGACTTAGGGTAATACACTTGATGTTCAAAAGATATTGGTGATATTTGAATGGTAAATGTTTATCAGTTTTTTGACAAAGGTGTAAAAAGCAGTTAGTGATGTAAAAATAGGCAAATATCTGAGATGGATGAATAGGATACTGAGGTGTGGAATGCTTTTGATATGTATTTCCTAAACTTTGTTTTTTTTTCACCTTTGACAACTTTGCCCATCTTTTCATCAAGCATCATTTTTTTCTTTTCATATAATTTCCAACCATAACCCATGAGATATTAACAAGTGCATGCTCTACTAATCCTTGGCTAGGGGAAAAGGAAAACATATAAAAAGTTAAGGTTTACATATGGGTAAAGCAAAGAAAAGATAAACAAGCTCAAAATGGGCTCAGTAAAGATAATATGCTTTAGGTTGGCTTTTTGGTTCAAGTGATTAAAATTCCTCATGCCTTTATCATCTTCATGTACACATGTAATATGAATGTAATCTCAACAAGATATGAAGCAAGTTCTAGAGATACATATCATTGAAAGAATGCACAATCAAAGAATATAATGTTAAAGGCTCAAAAGCTTGCATTGGTATAACACTATAAAGTCAAAATGCCATATTTTCAAAGTCAATCCCTAAACCAATTAAATGTTAAAACTTGCATGCACACTTATTCATTTGATTTATATCTTCATCTATCTCAACTAATTCTCATACATAATACTCATATTCTCATAAAACAATAGGAGTTCAAAAAGATCAAACATAGATTTTTTTTATGCAACAAAAAAAACCAAAATTCTCTCAATACCCACACACTTTAAACACAACATTTTCCTCAATATTGAAATAAAAGAAAATGAATATAAGAGAATGATAAAAATAAAGTAAAATGTGAAAAGTAAAAGATAAGGGAAAAAGAAAGCAAATCTGATTTTTTTCTTTTTGTGCTGGGTTGCCTCCTAGTAAGCGCTTTTGTTTTATGTCATTGACTTGTCATGTGGCATGCTCATTCTTCATAGATTGGTTCAACTAACTCCATAAAAGTGGTGAGTTCTGCTGTCCAACCTTCATAGAAAGGTTTCAAGCGATGCTCATTGACCTTGAGCACTTTATTTGTTTTTAAACTTGTAATTTTAACTATACCATAAGGAAAAAACATTAGAAACAATAAAGGATCCAAACCAATGAGAGCACAACTTTCCAGGAAAAACTTTTTTCTCATAATCATTCGGTCATGAAGACTCTTAGTCTTTTCTTTGTAAATCCTTGCATTCTCATAAGCATCATTTCAAATCTCTTCCAACTCTTGCAATTGCAACTTTCTTGCAATCCCAGCAGCATCATAATCCATGTCACATTTTTTAATGGCCCAAAAAGCTTTGTGTTCAAGCTCCACCAGTAGATGACATGCTTTCCCGTAAATCATCCTATAAGGTGACATTCTTGTAGGTGATTTGTAAGCAGTCCGATAAGTCCAAAGTGCATAACCAAGTCGTAGACTCCAATCTCGTCGATTGGGTTGCACTGTCTTCTCTAAAATGGACTTGATTTCTCGATTTGAAATTTTAGCTTGGCCATTCGTTTGAGAATAATATGCTGTGGAAGTCCGATGAGTCACGTGATATTTGTGTAATACTACTTCCATTGAACGATTATAAAAATGAGTTCCACGATCACTAATGATAGCTTTAGGGATTCCAAACCTGTCAAATATATGAGTCCTGACAAAATCTAAAACAACTTTAGTATCGTTAGTTCATGTGGCTTTTACCTCAATCCATTTGGACACATAATCAACAACAAGAAGGATATAAAGATTGCCAAAAAAAAGAGGAAAAGGACCCATAAAATCAATACCCCAAACATAAAAAATTTCACTTACAATAATATTTGTTAAAGGCATTTGATTCTTATGAGTGATATTACTTGTTCTTTGAATTTTTTCACATGATTTGCAAAAATGATATGCGTCCTTAAAATAGAAGGCAAATAAAAACCATTTTCAAGTACCTTGTGGGCCATTCTTTTTGCTCCAAAATGCCCACCACATGAATGAGAATTATAAAAAGTGAGAATGTAATGAAATTCATCATGTGGTACACATCTCTTAACTACATGATCCACAAAAAATTTTCACAGATAAGGGGTACCCCAAAAATAATATTTAGCATCAGCTTGTAACTTGTTTTTTATAGATGTAGACAAACAAGGAGGGAATTCTTTGTTAACTAAATAGTTCACTAAATCAGCATACCATGGTCTTGTAGAGGAATGTAACACATACAACTACTCATCGGGGAATGTCTCTCTTATTGTTTTGGTTTGTATATCCTCGGTCCTTAGTCGGCTCAAGTGATCAGCCACATGGTTTTCGACACCTTTTTTATCTTTGATCTCAAGATCAAATTCTTGTAAAAACAAGATCCACCTAATCAATCTTGGTTTGGACTCCTTTTTCTTCAAAAAAATACCTCAAAGCTGCATGGTTAGTAAAAACAACAACTTTTGTACCAAGTAAATATGATCTGAATTTTTCTAAAACAAATAGCACTGCAAAAAGTTCATTTTTAGTTGTATGGTAATTGCGTTGCACTCTGTCCAACATGCGAGAAGCATAGGCTATAACATGCAAATTCTTAACAATTCTTTGCCCAAGTACAGCCCCACCGCAGAATCACTCGCATCACACATTATCTCAAAAGGCTCATCTCAATTTGGTGGTTGGATGATAGGGGCAGATGTGACACGCCTCTTAAGCTTATCATGGGCATCTTTACATGCTTGATCAAACACAAAATCCACTTCTTTGGCTAATAGTTTGCACAAGGGTGCTGTAATCTTCGAGAAATCTTTGATAAAGCATCGATAGAAACCTACATAGCCTAGAAAAGAACGAACTTCCCTCACACATAAGGGGTAAGGCAATGATGAAATAACATCTATTTTAGCTTTATCAACCTCTAATCCATGTGAAGACATAACATGCCCAAGAACTATTCCTTGTTCTACCATAAAATAACACTTTTCATAGTTCAAGACAAGGTTAGTTTCAATGCACCTTTTCAAGATCAAAGATTCTAGACGTTTATCAAAAGAATCACCATACACTGTGTCATAACCCAATTTTGGCCCATTGGCTTTTAATTTAATTTTTACAGGGTTTAAAATGTAAGATTAAAAGATCAGAGACTTATTACGATGAAAAGTGTGATTTGTCAACTTGCATGAAAATTAAGGACTATAATGTGCTTTTGTCATTCTATCCTTATCTTTGAGATAATCCTTACTTTCGAAATCATCCTTATTTTCAAGATAATCCTTACCTTCAAGATAATGAAAGTTGTCTGATTTCGAATTCGATTCTAATTTGAATTTTAAAAAAAAAAAGAGAATGAGTTTGATTGAAACTTTACTTCTTCCAAGTGATAGAACTCTTACACTATAAATACTGATCTCAGTCTATGCGAATAAAAGGAGGGGAACCGAAAATCAGTGAGGAAACAAGCAGAGCAAAACAGAGCATAAACACAGAAAAAAATATACCCAGATAGGAGGGGAGGAAGATCAGAGAGGAAAACAGAGAAGAAAACCCAAAAAAAAACAGAAAAAAACCCGTGAAGAACAACCTAGAACACAAAAAAAAAAAACGGGGGAGAGACCAGTAACCAGAAACAGAAGAAAAGCAGGGGAAACAGGGGAAAAACAGAGAGACGAGCAGAAATAAAAACGCAGAGAGCAAGGGAGAAAGAGGGCAGCACACACACACAGTGACGAGAATTATCTTTGAAACCGTTTTCGTCCCTGCAAACAAAGGAAAGACCAGTATTCATTCAAAGAACATCAAAGTAAACCGGCATCTTCATTATTGTTTCCTTCGTCATCTCAGGAGCTGCGGGAAAACTAAAGTATACGGGCACAGAATCAAAAGGAAACAAAGGAAAGCAGAAGAAGGAGAAGAGTAGAGGAGGTAGTCAGCCAGCTAGAGCTTTGCCACCGTCTCCATCGCCTCGCAGACCAAGTAAGCAAGCTATCCTTTTCAATTAAGCGTCTTTTACATTGTGCAAGTGAATTTTAATTCACTTGCACAGTGCAGCTCAGCTTAGCCGGGCCACTGGCTTGGGCCAGTGGCCAGCCCGGGCTGGCTGGGCTTAGCCCAGCCCATATAGGCTGAGCTGGGCCCAACAAAAAAAAAAATAGAAAAATAAAAAGTAAAAAAAATAAAAAACAAAGATGTGTCTATGTATAAATAAAAAAAATAAATATGAATTTATTGTTTTTATTCACTGACGCCAGAGTCAGAATAAAAATATTGATTCAAATTTATTTCATTGTATTTTATTTAAATTACATAAAAATAAAAAAATATGCATGCAAAAATAAAATAAAATAAAGTAAATTTATTGGTTTATTCACTGACGCTAGAGTCAGGAATAAAGATACTGATGTAAATTTATTTTATTTTATTTTATTTTATTTTACTTTTATTTAGTTACATAAAAAATGTGTATGCGTAAAAAATAAATTTATTTGATTTGTTTATTCACTGACGCCAGAGTCAGGAATAAAAAATACGGATTTAAATTTATTTTATAGCTACGTATTATTTATCAACGCTAGAGTTGAAAATATTTGTAGTTAAATATTCACTGGCGCCAGAGTCAGGAATATTACACGCAAACCATCATAGCATAAACCAATGAAATGTTAGCAATTTATGACAAAACCAGCAATGCAGCCTGCCTCAGGCATGACGTTTAAGGGGTGATAATATCTTCCCTTTTGCGTAACCAGTCCCGTACCATAGAATCTCTGCTGACCAGTCAGGGTTCCTAGTAACCATAATACTAGGTGGCAACTCCTTAACCAAAGAATATCCCCATTAAAGAACAGGATGCCAGAAATCCATTTTTTTCCATTGAAAATTTTTTAAGGTCGCCACGATGTCGGGTGCGACACACTGTGAAATCATCCATAAAAACCTCAATTATTCTTTCAACATAGTTAGAAAAAATACTCATCATGCTTCTTTGAAAATTTGCAGGTGCATTACAGAGACCAAAGGGCATTCTCCTATATGTACATGTACCAAATAGACATGTAAATGTAGTCTTTTCTTGATCTTCAAGATTAATAACAATCTGATTATATCCAATATATCCATCAAGAAAGCAATAAAAAGACTTACGTACCAAGCGTTCAAGCATTTGGTCTATGAATGGTAATGGGAAATGATCTTTGCGTGTAGAGAGATTAAGCTTTCTATAATCAACACACATTCTCCATCCACTCGAGATGCGAGTAGGAATGAATTCATCATTTTTGTTCTTTACCAAAATGATTCCGATCTTTTTAGGCACCACATGGGTTGGTGCCACCTATTTACTGTCTGTGATAGGGTAAATGACTCCTGCATCTAATAGTTTCAAAATCTCAGCTTTCACTACCTCCATCATAGACGGATTCAACCTCCTTTGCATTTTCCTCATTCGTTTTGCATTGTCCAATAATATGTGATGCATACATATAGAGGGACTAATGCCCTTGATGTTGGCTAAAGTCCATCGAATGATTGTCTTGTGATCACACAACAACTTCACAAGTTTTTCCTCTTGCGCACTTGTCAAATCTTTTGCTATGATAACGGGAAGTGTATTGTTGTCGCCAACGAATACATACTTCAAATTATCGGGAAAAGGTTTCAATTTTAACTCAAGGCCTGTAAAATAAATGGCAGAAGCTTTTTAAGTGAAAGTACTAAATCAACAAAGACATTACCATGGGGAACGGTTTGCAAAGCTTGCAAAGCCAATGCTGATTCGTGCACGTTTTGGGGAACACATATGTGCCTTTCCATCTCTTCCATCTTGGTAAAATCATAGTCATAGCCCAAAGCTATGCTTAATTCATCCTCACAATCAAAATCACAAACTTGCTGCACATACTTATCGACTTGGTCATAGCATGTGATAGAGTAAACATTGCTATAAGGATATTTCATTGCATCATGAAAATTAAATTCAAAATTTTCATATCTCACCTCTATAGACAAAGTATCATTACCACAATCAATCTTTGTATTGGCAGTTTTCAAGACTGGTCTCCCAAACAATATAGGAGTGTTGGTTGATGAATTATAAACATCATATTCCATATCAAGAATATAAAAGTCGCATGTAATGACCAAACTATCAATTTTGACTAGGACATCTTCTATCACACCAAGTGGGTAAACAAAACTACAATCTGCAAGTTGTATTACAATACTAGTTTTATTCAAAGACTCCAGACTAAGAGAATCATAAACATGTTTAGGCATAACGCTAATGGATGCTCCTAAATTGCATAAAGCCCTTTTAAATCTAGCATTACTAATAACACATGGGATAGTAAACGCACCTAGGTCTTTTTGCTTCAAAGGCATATTCTTTTGAACAACAGCGGATACAACTTCACCCATACTTACCATTTCATGACCTTTCAGTTTGAAAGCTCTCTTGGCAGTACATAACTCCTTCAAGAATTTGGCATATTTGGGAATTTGCTTGATAACATCAAGCAAAGGAATATTGAGTTATACTTTCTTGAAAACCTCTAAAATCTCCTTTTCTTTGTCCTCTTTCTTTGACCTATTAGAACTCACAAGAAAGGGTGGAATTGTTTTAAAAATGAAATTCATTGAGTGAGGAGTTACCTTTGGAGTGTTGGTCATTGTTTCAGTTTGTGGAGGAGGAGGGTGTTTCTTCTTTGTACTCAATTCGGTTTCTATCTCTTCTTCTTCCTCCATCTCAACTTGTTTCGACCTTTTCCCTTTCAAGTTCTTTCCCACTTCGCAGCATGTTCACACTAACATTCTCTTTTGGATTCAATGCTTGGGAGGGCAATTTTCCATTCATTTATGCTTCTAATTTCCCCACACTTAAAGCTACTTGCCTCATTCGCTTCTCTAAATAGTGAATACTTGACCTTGTTACCTGTTGAAAAGACATGATATTTTGGTGCAAGGTCACAGTGTTAGAAGCCAAAGTTTTCATCATCCCATGAAGATCATCACTAGATGACGACCCCATAACATTGGAGTTTGTGAATGGAGGGGGCTGTCTCACTTGATAATTCTACTGGGGCTGAAATCCATGGGGATGGAATTGTCTGCCTTGATTGCCTTGTTGAGGCGGGTTCCCATAACATAAGTTTGGATGATCTCTCCATCCGAGATTGTACGTGTTGGAAAAGGGATCATATTTATGCTAGGGCTGTCCGTTGAATCCTCCATCAACTGCATGAACTTGTTCAATGTAATCTTCTTGCATTGTTGGGCACATATCTGAGGTATGTCCTTGTAAGGAACATATGCTACAAACTTTCACCTGTTGTACATTTCCACAAGCTAAAGAACGCACAAGAGAAGTAAGATCATTAACTTTATTTTCAAGGTTAGAAATACTTACCTCATTTACTCATTTGTTTGAGAAGTCTCCATGGGTGCCGAACTATTTCGAGTTGGTTGCCATGTTTGAGATTAATTGGTGTGCAACCTCTGGTCTCTTGTCTACCAATGCCCCTCCACTTGCAGCATCAATGATACTACAGTCAGTAAGCATCAATCCTTCATAGAAATATTGAATGAGCAGCTGATCGGGTATTTGATGATGAGGGCATTGAATGCACAGTTGCTCAAATCTTTCCCAATACTGGGAGAGTGTTTTGCCATGAGATTTTCGAATCCCATATATTTATTTCCTTATGTTGGCAACTCGAGATACTGGGAAATACTTCTCAAGAAAGATATTCTTCATGACATTCCATGTTCCAATGGAACGTGGGAGAATAGAGAAAAGTCATACCTTTGCTGCCTTTTTTAAAGAGAAAAGGAAAGCTTTCAACTTGACCTATTCTTTGTCAACTCCATTCGGTTTCATGCCAATGCAAACCATATGAAACTCCTTGAGATGAGTATGAGGATCTTCTCCAGCAAGACCATTGAATGTTGGTAGCACAAATGTATAAAACCAGATTTGACCTCGAAGTTGACATTATTGTTGATGTTTATACAGAATGGTTGATTTTTCATGTTAGGAGCAGCAAGCTCCTTGAGTATTTGTTGTCGTGCAACAACCATGGTGTTGACTTGAGCTTCCTTTCATAACCTACATAAAGTGTTTTCTATTTCGAGATCCATTTGCACTTGATTCTGGTTAGTAGAACGGGTTACTGGCATAAATCTTCTAGAAAACTCAAAAGAAACCAACCACAAAGAGATCGAAAACAATGCAAATTGTGCAAAAATCCTACGCTATAAAACTAAAAGTTTCTACAAACCCTAGAAAACAACGGATTATGGCCTCGATAGGGTGAGGCTAATGGCTAAAGGCGACTAGTCTTGTTCAAAATGTCGTTTCCCTTCAGGAAACAAAAGCCTATACCTAATTCCACCAAAAAATCTATTTTGAACAGTACTGCTGTCGTAAATGAACAGTACCGCCGCAAGCAAAAATTTTGTTTCTTTTTTTTTAAGAAAAATAAATAACAATCACAGCAAATAAAAATAACAGCACAAGAATCAACTAAAATTACTTCCTTGCTAACAACGCCAAAATTTGTTATAATATCGTGGTCGCACAAATTAATTATCATAGCTTAAAACACACAAGATAATATAGAGCAAGCAAGGGGTCAATCCTACAATGAAGTTTTAAATCAGATTTTTATGTTGTATGTTATGCAATTGGGGGGGGTTGATTTATGATGATCTAAAATATGGCAGAAATTAAACTAGCAAAAAAAATCAATTGAAACCAAAATTTATCAAGAAAACAAACCTTGGTCGCAAGCACACATCCACCTACGGAAATCAGAATTGATCCTTGCAATGAAACTCCAGTTTCTAAAATTACCCTTGTGTTGCTTTGTTCGAATGTTCTCTCTAAGGTTAATAACATAGATCCACCACAATTATTAATCTTAGTTGCTTCGTAAGTTTATATACCACAACTCCAGTTTTGATATCAAACTTAGCAATAGATTGTCACAATAACGACTTAGAGACTGCTCCAGCAGTTATGATGAACACTCATAAGAAATATGCATAGGAAAACAATCATACTCATTCATAATAAACTTAAAATAAATGGAAGAATAAATCTCACGGTTCTTGAAATTTGAAGGTCTTTGTGTCCATGCAACCAAGAAAACGAGCTTAGCCTTGCATATCTATTGAACAACTACTCCTCATGATGGAAGAATGCATGATTTTGGGATTGTGGGAGAACTAATTTTTGTTTCTTTACTTCTGGTAGCCTCCTCCTCTCCTTTTCCTTCTCTTCTCTCTTTCTTTTTATATGCTAAGAAACCCTAGTCTCTATTTTACAAAATAGTCTTCCCTTAAGTCGACAGTTTACATTTAAATACTTCAATAACTATTCTCCTAAAAAAGAGAAATAGCCTTGTATGAAATCTTCAAGATTTGACTTAGAGGAGATAAATTGCTGAAATAAAAACTTGGATGTTGGTTTAAATGCTTCAGAATGTAATTTGGACTCGTTTTCTCATGAAACCTGTTTGCTAGCAGAATTCAGTTGTCATCTTTGAAAAATCATATCTCCCTTATATGACATCATTTTTTGGTTGAAATGTATTTGAATCAGGAATCTAAAAAATTGAGTTTGCATCAATTGGACTTCTGTAGCTCAAGATATTCAAGTTGGAATGGTCAACGGTCAACACTGGCAGATTGAGAGATTTGACTTTGAAGGTTGTGATTTCCATGCTCTTCCTTATTTTATTTTCTTGCCTTAGATGTTCAAATAGGTATGGATGTTAGCTTTTTAATGCCACCGGAATCACTTCATTTTGACCTCCAATTTACTCACACTCTACACAAAACATCTACTGAAGGTCAAATCTGCCAATTACCTCCAATTTACTTCTTTTTGCATCTTTCATCCAAAAGTGCTTTCAAAACAAAAAACAAAGAATATCAAGGCATTTTATATATAAAACATAGGCAAAACAATAGGCAAAACATAGGCCCTCATCCGGTTGAAGGTCTGATCCCGGTCGTACCTCCTAACATATCAAATGATCATAATCAGCATACTCATATCAAACAACCATATAACTGTCATCATACATATTCCAAGAATACACATGTTCACATTTAAGTGTTTCATATATTATACAATCATACAACGAACATCATCATGTCAAGACACTTCACTTTATTTTAAATGTTGTCACTCACGGACGTCTTAGAGTTTAACTCTTGAGTTTCATAGTGGATAAGATTAGACCAACAATGAAATTATCACAAGCATTAAATTAGTTCTTATATGGAGTTCATCGACAAACAAAGTTGCTGGTGACACATAAATCTTCAACGAAAACTAATTCATTTTTTTTTTATCAAATGTAAGAAATTGTATAGATCAAAAGTGAAACGAAGCTGGAAACCAGCAAGTCAAGAAATACAAGCATGAATATAGAAGCACGAACAGAGGGAATAGGCTCTCTTGAACAAGCAAATACAACCAAAAGGGAATGGACTCCCTGAATAAATTGACAAAACCAACAAACAACAAATCTGCAAGCCGACGCCATTCAAACATGGATTAAACTCTAGCATCCAAGGATGCGATCAATAACAAACCAAACAGAACAACCAGTAGAAGATCTGTAGAAAGACAGCAGAAACTCTAACAATCCAAATGTTGCAATAAGCAGCAGCCAGATATAACAGGCAGTCAAGAACAACACCCTGACAAAACAGGCGGGCACCAGGGAATCCAGCGCCTAGCCAAGCAGCAAGCCAGATTCAACATCAATAGCTAGGAGATCAACTCAACCAGCTATGATGAGCAAAGCCAGCAGCTAAGAGAAAAACCAACAACTACCAGGCACAGCAAGCTGCTAAAAGATCCACCAGCAACACTGCAACAGGGAAGAACCAGGCATAACAAGGCCATAGGCAGAAGCTGAACTAGCGACTTTGCAACAAAGGAGACAAGCCTATAAATGGCAACAACAAAGCAACAAAGCAAGGTCGGTTAGAACCGATAAATTTTGACCTCATCCAGTGTAATAATTTGGACTTGTAAAAGTCATGATTCACGATTCCATAACTATTGAATCCACTACATGTCATTATGTATACTATTAAAACCTAGCTATACGGTGTGTTTCAATTTCATGTGTGGGCTCAAAATTTGTTTGGTTGCCCCATGCCATTTTAACGAACATCGAGTTATTTCTTCAATCAAAACACTTCTAATCTTTAGGATTGATTAGCCTTAATTTTGCATGTTGGGGTTTGATCAAAAATTTTTTTCGAAATACCCTTTGAAATAAACATCTCATGCTTTCAGAACAAAAAAGAGACAATGAAAAGACATGTTTCGTTAAAGGATGAGATGCGATCCCAAAACAAAATGCAAAATGACAAAAATCCATAGTTAAATGATTGACAGTTTAACACCTTTTTTGGATAAGTTTTTCTGGCAATATCTATGTTTTGCCAGGCATTTTCGACCACTTGTTATTCTGAGGATGTTATGGTGATAATATGGCTGATGACATCAACTTTCACAAAATCAACTTGCCTCTTGCTCACCAACTTCCGAACTCAATTCTTGAAATTTTTGCAATTGTTGAACTCAAATGGCTCAGGACTCCACCATGATATTCATATCTCATGTTTGGATTATACCACCTAGAAAATTGTGGTTGCGTGGGATTTGATAGAGTCAAGGCAATAAGTTCGGAGCTTAATAGATGTTGGTCGACAAAATCGAGTGGCAGAGGGATGCCAATCTCTAACAAAGACATTTAAGCAGTTGATGCTATAGCGAGACCTGGCTAGACCTCATATGTAAGGTTTTTCACTTGAGAGTCATCTTTGGATTCATCTCCCATCATTGTTCTGGAATCCTTGGCAGAACCTTTAATATTTCCCATCATGATAACTTGTTCACTTCTTTCAACAATCCTCACAACATCATGTCAATCTTTCAATGTTTTTGTGATTGTTTAAGGATTGTTAGAAACCTTCCACCAGCTAGGTAGTTTTGGTAACGCACAGAAACATGCATCACTACCACTACCGACGTGTGGAATCACGCGTTGTCTCAACTGAAAGAGAACTTGATGAATCTAAAACTTCTTTGTCTCATCTTTGATTCTTCACTATAGTGCAGCAAACAGACACATATCGAGAGAGTTCTGCTATGTTGAAGTTTTAGTCTTCATCCTATTTTTTTAGTCCAAGTCAGTCTCTTCTCTCTACTTATGTGTTTTAATACTGACATTAGTAGGAGAAAATTGTAGATGATCTGAAACTATTGCATCCCCTCTTAGATTCCCCCTTTGTAGAGCCACAAACAGATTTCTATAGAGAGAGTTCTGCTATGTAGAATTTATAGGTCTGCTCCTGTTTTTCAAACCAGGTCTGGCTCTTCTGCCTACTATAATGTCTCGATGTGAAACTGGTAGGGTAAATTTTCATAGCGTTTGAAACTACTACATCCCCTTTTGTATTCCTCACGGTGTATACCTCTTTTGAACCAAGTGCAGGAGTGTAGCTCATAGTTGCCAAAAAATTGACAAAAATAAAGAAGAAAGAAATGTTTTTCGAACCCTGTTTGAGCTGTTTTCTACCCTCTTTATCCTCCCCCTTTACTACCAAAGTCGTCAGGTTTCTTAGACTGATTAGGAGTCTTCATAATGCTAAATTCATTCCTTCTTTATTTGGTCTTTAAGGTTGGATAAATTCCTCAGAATTTGCATTACAAAAAAACTAATTTTGCTTTTGTCGCAATTTTTTGTTCCAACTTAGGCTTTGATTCTGACTTGGTTTCGTACAATATATGACCATCCCAGCTATATTTTGTTATTCAAACATGTTGAAAAATTGACCTACACCTACATTTTATCACTGTTCTTATGGCAGACTCTTAGTCAGATTGGGATGCTCAACATTGTCAGATCAGGAATTCCTTTTGATCAACCAGGTTACGACAAAGTTTTGTTCTTCAAAACGAATTTATCTTACATTGAACCCTTCATGAATGTTGTAGACCTGTACATGTAAATGAATTTAGGGTTTTGAATATCTTGATTTCGATATCAGAAGCTCAAGATATTCCCACGTGAATATCTAATGAGAAAACAGAGAATTCTACCGCGAGAAAGATTCTGACCCGGGTTTTGCACTAAAGAATCTGTTTCTATCACAATTTTATTGGTCATTGTTCTTAGGTCATACCTCTCAGTCACATCGGGATGCTCGACATTGTCAGTTTCTGAATTAGATCAGGAGACCCTTTTTGACCAACCAGATTGCTGCCAAATTTTGTTCTCTAAAACGATTTTATCTCACTTTGAATCCTTCATCAAAGTTGTAGTCTTGTATGCGTAGATGAATTTAGGGTTTTGAATCGCTTGATTTTGATATCAAAAGTTCATGATATTCTCGTTTGAATATCTAACGTGAAAAGCAGAGAATTCTGCCGCGAGAAGGATTCTAACCCGAGTTTTGCACTAAAGACTCTGCTTCCATCACAATTTTGTTGGTCATTTTTCTTAGGTCATATTCTTAGTCATATCGAGATGCTCGGCATTGTCAATTTCTGAATTAGACCAGGAGACCCTTTTTAACCAATCAGATTGCTGTCAAATTCTGTTCTCTAAAACGATTTTATCTCACTTTGAATCCTTCATCAAAGTTGTAGTTCTGGACGTGTAGATGAATTTGAGCTTTCAAATCACTTGATTTCAATATCAGAAGCTCAAGATATTCCCGTTTGAAATCTAGCGTGAAAGCATAGAGTCCTGCCGCGAGAAGGTTTCCGGCCAAGTTTGGTTGCAAATCTAATCTTCAAAATGATTTTATCTAACTTTGGATCCTTTATGACAGTTATAGTCCTGTATGTGTAGATGAATTTTGATTTTTGAATCTTCTGATTTCAATATCAGAAACTCAAGATATTCCCATTTCACTACAAGATTTAACAGTTTTACCGACGGAATTTTTCCATCGATCTAAGACACATATTCCATCAGTAATTATATTATCGACGGAATCACAGACGGAAATGATCCATCGGTGAATCATTCATTGGTAATATTTTATCCGTTGGTAATAGAATCACCGACGGATTTACTGACGGAACAAACGCGTCGGTAATAATTTTTTTATTACCGACGGAATTACCGAGGGATATACCGACAGAAATACCGATGAAATTACCGAGGGATTTTCCGTCGGTAATTTCATCGGTAATTATATAAAAACATTTTTTAAAAATTCATTTTATAAAATTATAAAATAATTAAATTAACATAAATCAACACTGTATATTATATACTCAAAATGCTTGGAAAAAAAAGAAAGAAAATCAACTCAAACAAATTTGCAACAAATAAATAAAATGAAAAAAATAAATTCAACTAAAAAAATTCATATGAAAAAAATGAAGTTGCAATTGCTAAAAATTTAAAAATCTCTATAAATAAATCAATTAAAAATTGGTCTCATATGAAAAAAAAATCTCACAACAAAATTTATACAATTATTAAGAACAAAAACAATTAAAAATAAAATTAAAAACAAATATAGTGAAAAAATCATGAAAAAAGAAGAAAGAAGAAAAATATTACCTTAATGTAGTTGCAAGTGAAGCTAAGGAGAGAGAAAAAATTTTTGTGAAGCATATTAATTAAAAAAAAAAACTAAGAGGATAAAAGAAGAAAGAAGAAGAAGACATACCCGAGCATGGAGGAAAAAAGAAGAAGATGAGGAGAGAAAAGAAGAGAAAGAAATAGATATTGATTTTTTTACATATAGTGAAGAAGAAGAAGAAGAAGAAGTAGAAGAAGAATTATAAGAAATGAGTCTGTCTCTTGTGAAATAAGGGAATCCAGACTTTTTATTGGGGCGCGATAGCGACAGTTTTACCAATGGATAATTGAATATTAATATTTTTTAATTATTCCGTCGGTAATTCCATCGGTAATATTTAATTTAAAATTTCAATTTTGTAAAAAGTTTTCAGAAACCGCCAACAATTACCGATGACTTTTCAATCCGTCGGTGATTCCATCTGTAATATTTAAATGAAAATTTTAAATTAATTGAATTTTTTCAGAAAACCACCAAATAACACCGACGACTTTTCAATCAGTTGGTGATTTTATCCGTAAAGAACAACAATTAGTAGTGCAATTGGAAAGTGAACAGTTCTGGAGCTCTCTGAAAAATACCGACAAAAATTTCTGTCGGTGATTCCCTTTGTAATTGACATGATGAACAATGTTCACAGTTTACCGACAGATTTACCAACGGAATTGCTGACGGAATTTATTCCGTCGGTAATTCCATCGGTAAAAATGACACGTCATAAAATGATAGGAATTCCACCACGCCAAATAAGAAAATAAGACTTTGCAGTATAGTACTGTTCATATGTGTTTTGAAAAGTACCCCTCCCTGTCAAATTCTTTTCTTTTTCCCTGCACCACTGCCTGGTTAGTTTCCATCTTTCTCTCGCCCGATTTTGTGTGTTGCTGATCACGGTTTCTGTTTTTAGTCTAAGGGAGACAGACGTTGACAGCTACTAAATGCCATGAAGAGAAGAACCTCACCATCATCTAATGGCTGGGATTTTATCCCTAACATAGATGGCTGGGATGATGTGTTAATGTTGGGAAGAAATCACTAGAATCAGCACATAATCAATGAGAATATTGTAGTTTCCTCATTTGTATTATTTGGTTGCAAGTCAGCTGGGATTTGCAATCCTAGATTAATGCATTGAATCTTTCCTAAATAAAGATATATTAGATTATATATAAGCCCCCTCTAATGACCTAGTGGGGAGAAAGAAAAGAGAAGGAGAAAAAGAGAGGCAGGCAATAGGAAAACAAGAAAGAGCAAGATAACATAGAAGGAAGAACGTCAATTCCATCAGCACATCACAGCTTTAGCGTCATTGTTTTTGTCCGTCAATTACCGTCATAATTTTAGCTCCCTCGTGCACATGGTTTATTTCTCTCCAGTTATAAAGTTTTTTTTTTTTTAAGATGAGTTGGCTTTGAATTTTTTTTAGTTGCTTTAAGCTTCTTATAAATCTTAGAGTATATGAGACAGTTGGTTAGCTTTTATTGCGATATTTGTGTTTAATTGTGATGCTTGTTTTTTGATAAAAAAATAAAATTTTTCCTATATGTTGCATACGGCTAATACCCTAACATGTTTTGAACGTTTTTTTTTATAAAAAATAATATTTGAAGTTTCAAAAATGTGTTTTCGCATGGATTTTTTAAACACAACAAAAAAAAAATTATTTTCTTGCATTTCTAGATTTTACAACATGTTTGTAAAACTCCAAAGGGTATTGGTCAATATTCCAAAAAATACAAAAATCTTATTTTGGGGGGAATTCATCTATTATTCACCATTAATGTTTGAACAAAAAAATCCCAAAAGGATGAATATCCAAAATATTTTTGGGAATAACTTGTTATTATTCACTGTTAATATTTGGATAAAGAAACCCTAAGTGGTAAATATCCAAAATAATTTTCTAGGAATAATAAGTCATCACACATCCTTGAAAGAATCCTTAATTATAATTGAGGACATTTCAATTTTTGACTTCACGGTTTACGAGCCGTGAGAGTATGAGACACTAAGGCAAAAATAGGCTTTTAAAGTGCCCTGAATTTCCTTAGATTTCTAAATTTTTTGTCCCTCCTCTTTGCAATTTTCGAGTCCCAAACTCTTTAAATACTAAGGGAAAAATAAGCTTTTAAAGCACATGTAATCTCCTAGGATTTCTATCCTAATAAATTTAGTTTGAATCAAACATAGATTTCAAGAGATCTGCAATGGTTCTCCTTGGCACTTTGTAGATATATCTAAAGGTATGATTCATATTGGCCAAGGGTTCTTGCTTTTAGACTTTTAACCCAAATCCATTCATCATAGCAAACCTATTCTAGGAAACCTATTTAAGAGAACACCAACACCATAGCAATTATAAGGCAAACCAAACACCAAGTAGCTTACCTTAGGCAGGGCGTACTAAGGGTGCTAATACCTTCTCTTTACGCAACCAGTCCCTTACCTTAGATTCTCTAAAAGACCAGTTAGGGTTCCTAGTAATTATAATACTAGGTGGTGACTCCCTTATTCATAAATTAAAAACAAACCCGATATAAATCAAGGGTTGCCGCGACGTTATGCTTCGCCGCGAGGGAGCGGCACTTTCATTGATGACAAAAGGCGTTGTTATTGCTGTTCACAACTGAAATGAAGGAGAGGCGATGCAACTTTAATGTTTATGGCCTCTGCTGATGGAACGCTAAGCAGAAAAGTCAATTATGTTTTCCTGTGTGTGGGTGTGGACTGACAGTGTTTCCAACAGAAGGCTATGAAAACATTCCCCTTCCACTCTTGAAACTCGACATTTGTTCAAGCAGATTTGTGAAGCTAGCTATTTCATCTATGATGCTCTCAATTTCCTTTTGACAACGAGCTTTTATCTAACCCCTTTCTTCATTTTTCATATTTTTTTAGTTCAGTGTAGTAGACCCTAGGTGGGGGAACCTACTTTTCATCCCGGTGCGTGCATGACAAATATATGAGCATATAATCTATATGATGAACTCACCTTTCAAGGGGTGATAAATGGTCGTAACTCTTGTATGATGAAACAAGAACTTTTATTCTTGCTCAAACTCTACAATAGAAATTTCTTGAGTGATGATCATTATATCACCCGTAAGTCCTGAATTCAAGATGTTTTAAGAAGGGCTTGCTCAAATGCAAAACAATGTGTATGAAGCATACATCCTAAAGGCAGACTCTAATCTTTTATGTGAGACAAATGATAGGTTTACTACTTGGTCACTAAAAAAGGATCTCTCATTGTCCTAATGATCATCCTCTTGAAGGCAATATGGAGGCTCAGTAGGCACTTAGTTGACACGTGTACCAACCGTTACTAGTCTAAGCACTTAATGAAGAGTGGGGTTTACACAAACTTAAACCTTGACTAAAAGTCGTAAGATAAGTTGCTAGTCTCCTACCTAACCTGAAGCTTGTGTGTGCTTTTAAAAATTAAAACATGTGATGCACGAGACAATTCTATACAATGCATGGATATAACAAAAACAAAATAACACAAAACAA
>Ga0325402_1000623_pt1 | contig 25738 bp, 23 predicted proteins | sample PopdelMetagenome_22_FD_207212 | JGI IMG/M metagenome (GOLD analysis project Ga0325402, IMG submission 207212) | Populus deltoides microbial communities from Bellville, Georgia, United States - Xylem-PdKOR-R3 | ecosystem: Host-associated > Plants > Phyllosphere > Stem > Wood/Secondary xylem...
TAGATTTCAATAATGGTTCTTTTTTTTTCCTCTTGGTTTTTTTCTTTTACTTTGATAACTCAATTTTATTTTTATTTGGTCCTTTAACATTTCATTGATTTGAGATTGGTCTTTGACATGATCAAAAAATTGATGTCTTATCCCAAGTGTAGGAGTATTGAAGTAATAAATAACCCGGCAAGATCGGGGTTGAACCACAGGGATCCACTAATGGTATTTCAAATAAGTATAATATAAACTCTTTTTATTACTTAACAGGAAATCACACACAAAAGAGGTTCCAATCGATTTATAACGTATTAATATGGTCATATTAATTATCTTATTTGAGTAATGTCAATACTTGTAAATGTTGTCAGGTATTCATGGTGATAACTTATGTCAACAACAAATCAAGTTTCTTTCATAACACAGATGTTGGTTATACCATATAGTTGGTTATGAAAGGATCAAGTATTTGTTGTACTAAGGGTTGTACAACACAAATCTAGATTAACCATTTAACAAGTAAGGTACTAATAGTAAGTAAGATAACAAATACAAAACATGTTAGTATCAAACATTAAAGTCCGTGTTGAGTTTATACTATACTTATTCTTACACCATTAGTGTACCAATTTAATCTTGACAAAATAGATTTAGTTAAACATAATGAAGATGAGGAACATGAATAAACAAAATCAAAACATAATAATTGTCGCACCCTCGCGGCGGAGCGGCGACCCACGATTGATTTCGGGGTTTTTGTTTCGTGTAAAGGAGTTGCCACCTAGTATTATGGTCACTAGGAAACCTGACTAGTCTTTCAGAGATTCTAAGGCAAGGGACTGGTTGCGTAAAAGGAAGGTATTAGCACTCCTAGTACACCCTACCTAAGATAAGCTGCTTGGTGTTTGGTTTGCTTTGTAATTGCTATTGTGTTGGTGTTTTTTAATCCCATCAATTTTTCTAGGTTTGATTCAAACTAAATTTATTAAGATAGAAATCCAAAGAGATTCCATGTGCTTTAAAAGCTCATTTTTCCCTTAGTATTTCAAGAGTTTGCGACTCGTAAATCGCAAGGAGGAGGAACAAAAATCTAAGGAAATTCATGGCGCTTTAAAATCATATTTTTGCCTTAGTATTCCATACTCTCACGGCTCGTAAACCGTGGAGTAAAAAATTGAAATGTCCTCGATTATAATCAAGGCTTCTTTCAAGGATGTGTGATGACTTATTATTCCTAAAAAAATATTTTGGATATTAACCACTTGGGGTTTCTTTATCCAAACATTAATAGCGAATAATAACAAGTTATTCCCAATAATATTTTGCATATTCATCCCTTTGTGATTTCTTTATCCAAACATTAATGGTGAATAATAACAAGTTATTTCCAATAATATTTTGGATATTCATCCTTTTGGGATTTCTTTATCCAAACATTAACGGTGAATAATAAATGACTTCCCCCCAAAAAATAAGATTTTTGTATTTTTTAGAATATTGGCCAATACCCTTTGGAGTTTTACAAACATGTTGTAAAATCCAGAAATGCAAGAAAATAATTTTTTGTTATGTTTAAGAAATCCATGCGAAAACACATTTTCAAAACTACAAATATTTGTTTTTTTAAGAGAAAATTCAAAAAGATGTTAGGGTATTGGTTGTATGCATGAAATGAAAGCATTATATATATATATATGTTTGCCGTATTTGCGTTAAAAACTAGGTATTCTAAATGCGAGATTGATATATTTTTTTATAATAAAAAAAATACAGACCTTAAAATAAATATGCTAGAAAATCATCAATCTCTCTCTCTCTCTCTCTCTCTCTCTCTCTCTTTTGGAAAGAAAAAAAAGGTGTAACTAGTAGATCCGGTCGGGTCACTTGCCTAAGCAAGTGACGCGACTGGACACAAAATGCTCAGCTACTGTTCAAGTGAATTATAATTCACTTGAACAGTAAACACAAAAGGCATGCACAGTAGCTATGTAATTAAAATGTAAAGTGAAGAGAATGCATGGAAACTTACCTGGCGCTGAAACGGGTGAAGGAGATGGTGCTGCAGTTTCTTGCGCACAACCAGTCAATATCATTGATTCTGAAGACAACGACGAACACTGGTAACTGGTGTTGGTCTCTGTCTTTCTCTTCTTGCCGATGCTTTCTCTGGAGACGACGAAGACAATGATGAAGGTGTGATGTGCCGGCGGAATGGATGTTCTTCCCTCTGTGTTTTCTTGCTCTTTCTCTGTTTTTCTATAGGCTGCTGCTTCGGCTAATACCTATGGAAGAAAATGTTGCACCGCTGGAGGAGGAGAAACTGGAGACGGAAACGAAGGGACAAAGGCGATGGCGAAGGCGTGCTGATTGGTCCCTCTGTGTTTTCTTCTGTTTGTCTTCTTTCCTTCTACTCGTCCCTATTGTTCTCTAGTTTGTTCTCTGGTTTTCTATCCCGTGCTTCCGGCCTTGTCTCTACTAAGAAGAAATGGTTGTTGTTGCTGTGGGGCTCGGTAGAGGCCGGTCTGGGGCTACGTTGGCAGAGAGGGCTGCTTCGGGTGCAGGGGAAGAAATGGCCGAGAGAGGGGAATGGCTAGGAGGGGGACTGGTTTTGGGTGCTCTCTCTCTCTCTCGTTATTGTCTGAAGGAAATGGAAATGAGTGGGCTGTCGGGAAGAGTGAGATGAGGAAATCGGGGAAATGGTTGGCTATGGGTAAAAGGAGAAAGGGGTTGTGGCTTTAATAGGGTTCTTTGGTTTTGCAAGGGAAGAATGGAGATGGGGGACTAACAGAGAGGGGAGCTGCTGCGTTTTGAAGGAGAGATGGCGGTGGTGGAACGGCTAAGAGGGGAATGGGGATTCTGGTGAAAAGGAGAGGGGACAGTGTCTGGCCAGAGAGAGATCCTTAGTTTCTTCAAAAGGGAGGGGTTGCTTTGTTGTTTTTATTTTTAAAAGATGAGCAGGGGCTACGACTTCTTTGCTAGAGAAATAGGGTTAGGGTTTTTCTGTGTTTCCTTCGATTTTTGTTTGTCTCTTTGCCCTCTGTAAATTTTTCTCCTCCCCCGTACATATGGATGTAGGTTCACTTATATAGATAATCCCTATACGTACTATTTAAGAAAATATTGCAATAATTATTGCAGGGATTATCTTCTATAACCAGCACCAATAAATCCTATATATGTATGGTATTTTTTATTGCAGTGATTATTTTCCATAACCAGCACGAATTAAATCATATATCTATGGTATTTTATATTGCAGTAATTATATATGATTTAGTAATTATCTCCTTGACATATTGCTTTCTTAATATTAGCCCTCGTGCTCTATGTTATCGCCACATGTAAACCTTTATTTTTTATTTTATTTTATTTTATTTTTGAAATTTATCAAAACATGGGTCAAAAATTGGGTAGCAACAATAATGATATAAATTAACTAAGTAAAGAAAAGAAAATGAAAAGCATAAACAAGAGATTAATATAACATGAAATAAACCTTGATCATTATAAAATACAAAGAAAGAGAGCAAGATCTTAATCTGAAAACCAAGATGTCTAAATGTATAGCAAATGCCTCCTTTTATGGGCTAAAATTCAGAACTATTGATTTGATGACTAATTTTATAGGACGGATTCTGACTTCTCTTTTGTTGTCACAATTTGAACTTGAAAACGGTCATTTTGAATCTTGGACTCTTATAAAAGTTTTAGGTCTATGTCTTAGCTTTCCATTCATATAAACCAGACCTAAATCCATGTTCTACATCTCTAGTTATGATCCAATAACCGAATGGTGTTCCAGTTTGAATTGAACAAGCATCTCTTCTTTAAGCTTAGCCATCTCTTTATCTTTTCACTTTCAACACACCAATTAATCCTTTAAATTGTGAGATATGCCTGCATTCAAAATAAGCATTTACCATAAATTAAAGATATCTTATGTTATCGGATTTGATATTATAAAACATGCTCAAGTTAGGGAATTTAATGATACTTTAGGTGCAATATGATGATATAAAACCTTGATAAAAATGCACTTTTAAGTACTAATCACACACCCCAACCAACTTCTTATTGGTCCCTAGTAATTAAAGCATTAAAGTAGAAAAACAATATACAAGATCCAAAAGCAAGGCATTCATCATTTAACTTCCATTGATCTATTCAAATAAACAAACTCTCATTAGATTTAGATGTCTGCTCCATACCTCTTTACCAAGTTATTAATAAACCTTCCTTTTATGCTCAATATATCAACACATAGTTATGGGGCTTTACTTGGATGAAAACACAATTTTGTTCTAATGTTTTTCTAAGGTTAACTTCCTTGGGTTGGGATTATTATTTTTTTTCTTTTTTTTAATATATATACATACAACTTAAAACACAATGCATCTTTAACCCATGTAACAAGCTTTAGGCTAATGACTCCCAGACCAGTTGGTCTTAGGGCATTTAGGTGTTGAGACACCCCTGCGAGTTTAGTAACTCGGGTTGTAGATACTGATACATTTAAAGTGCAATGTTTGATTTTCTTAAGCTTTTCTCCTCAACCCATGTAACAAGCATTGTGCCAATAGCTCCTAATTTGTTGACTTTAGGATATTAGGTGTTAAAACACCCCTTCAAACTTAATTGCTTAGGTTAGAGAGGCTATGAAACCAAACTTATCTATATTTTTATTATCATCAATATTATATTTATTATCATTTTTTTTACAAATTATATGTTATCTCTTTCCCTTAGTTGTTACATTTAACAAAAGAACATAATTAATGTAATGATCCAATGTGCAACCCACAAGCATGTGTTAAAATGTGTGTGTGAAAATGATGATATATAAATACTTGTTAAATAAGTATATGAGCAGAATTAAGTGATAATAATGCGAGAGTTTGTAAATCTGAATATTTCATAAGAAGTGTGTGATGGAACCTTGTTCTTGAATGATTACTAAGATGCGTCTAAAGAATCAATAAAATTCCTCCTTACTCTGCCATCTTAACAATAACAATTTTGTCAAATGGTTTTAATAACAAAAAAATGTTAGGTTTTTTTTAACTTACTACTACTACCCTCTCCTCCCAACCAAAATGAGACATTGTTCTCAATGTTCTAAGGTAGAAAGGTAGAGTATAGAAGACATCACCTAAAGCAGTGACTACTGACAAGCCTAAAACACACTTAAACAAATATAAGAAATAACAAAACAGAAAAAATATTATACCATGAATAAAACCAAAAGACACAAGTTTTTACAAACTAAGGCTCAAATCCAATCTAAGCTTTTTACGGCTTTCCTTGTTTGACTATCTATTCGACTCATGGAGGAATCAATTTCAGGGATGAAAGATTACAATTGATCAATAAGTTGTTCAGCAGCAGCAGCAGAGATTATGATTTGTCATGTCGAAGATGTTAGAAGATTGTGTTCCACAGTTTGATCAAGAAAAGACAACAAATTATCATAAAAACCATTAACAGTTAGCAAACCTATAGGTTTCTTATGAATGTTCAGTTGGGCCCAAAAGAAAATATAAAATATTTCTTCTAATGTGACCAGACCACCTGGTAAGGCAATGAAGGTGTCAGCATGATCAAATATTGCATTCATTCCTTTAGACATTGTGAAGACCTGTAGTTCCTCTCTAACTATTTTTTCGATGATATCCACTTTGGCTAAAGCTTTGGGAATGATACCCAAAACTTAACTACCTCTTAAAAATATAGTTGTTGACACACTCCATATTAACCCAAGGTTGCCTCCCTTATACACTAAATGAATCTTTCTCTCAGCTAGCCCGACCAAGATGATTTGCTGATTCTAAAAACTCATTTTCTTTTCCGAGACTGGATCCACCAAAAACACAAATATTTTTTATTTAATGACCCGAGGAAGCTGCCATTCCTACACTTTTCTATATATGTTGAATGTATGGGTTGAGTAGAAATGAAGAGAAGAAAGAGAAGATTTTATAGATGAGAAATTGAAAATGCAATCATACCACCTATATGTAGGCTAGCTGGAGTCTCACTCTCTTTTTCTTTCTTTTTTCTTTTTTTTTTAAAACATGTGTATGTTCAAGTAGTTGTGATTGTGGCTTACATCTTCCCTTGGTTTTACGTCCAAGAACAGTTTAAACGCCCTCTATGGGTCGGGGATAAGCTTCTCATCCAGTTTTCTTAAAAACTGACAAACAAAGTCTTTCTTAGTCAGATTCCCAAGACTAAGTCGATCATGTTCTTTATGAAAATAGGGTCATAAATCATGAATTGAACGATGCACATCTCCATTAAGATACATCTCAAGAGTTAATAGAAGATTATCTAAAGACTCCTTACTCAAGCCATTCTTAATGAATTGTATTTTATCTTCACGGTTTATAGATACTGTCGCACGTCACCCACGCGGCGATTCAGCGATTTTTCATTCTGTTTTCTTGATCGGTTCTTGGAAGTCGCCACCTAGTATTTAATGAAGGGTTACTAGGAAACCCAGATTTACTAGTCGTTGTCAAAGATTCGAGGGTAAGGGACTAGTTGTGGCTAGGGAAGGTATTAGCACCCCTAGCGCACCCTACCTAAGGTAAGCTGCTTTTCTATTTGATGTGATTTGAAAATTTGAAATATTAATTAGATTCTAAGGTTTTGATAAATCAGTTATTAAATCCCCGAATATGTGTAGAAACATGTTCTTACACTTTCATGGAAAATATAACATGATTTTATTTGTCCTTGAGATATTTAACCATATTCAAATTCAATATTTAATTCTTTTTGTCTTTTTGATTTTTACAATTCAATGACATAAATAAAAATACAAACACACACACACATCTCTTTTTATCATGATTTTCTCATACACCGTCATTACATGTTTACAACATAACAAAAAAACAAAATCAAATAAATCAAAACACAACAGTATCCAAATATACACAGCAACATTTGAAAATTACAAAAAAATAGCTTCGGGAACAGTGCTGGAGAATTCTGGGCACCTTCTGTGGTTGTGGCACAGTGGCGGCACGTCTCCTCCATGCGCCACCACCACTGGCGGCGCGTGAAACCCGAAATCCGGGCAGCAGCGGAGACCCATAATGGCTTCCTCCCTTCTTCGCCAGCGGTGAGCACCACCGTTACCTGCAAAACAACCAAATGCAGCAAGCAAGTCTGTTGTAGCTTTTCCTTTGTTTTCAGTCCGGCTTCTCTTCCTTCCGATCTCCCAAATCTAGAGCCGGGCGTTGCACGCGCCGCCAACAGACCAGGCGTGTGGATGGCTGGACCAGCAACTTCCCTCCCGCCATTTCATTTCTGCAATGGCGGTGCTGTCCATCGCTGCCATGGTCGTGAGATCGGCGCCCATCCAAGCTTCAGTTTTCTGCCCTTTCTTCACTACCCTTTGGCCTCCCTTCTCATTTCCTCATCGTCTCTGGAGAAGGGATGCTGCTGCTGGCGGGTTGATGGTGGTTGGCCGAGAGAGGGTCTGAAAGTATGTTGATGAGGGAATAAATGGTATTCCCGGCTGGAGGTTTCAGTCGGCTGAGAGGGGGTAAAGTGAGGGGGCGGCTGGAAAGGCTGTTTTCATGCTCCTTGATGCTCTTTTAGCCAAGGGAAGGGCCAAGCTCTGGCTGGTTTTAGGAGAAGGAAAATGAGGAGAGGCAGGGGGTTTTGCCGTGGCTTTGGTTCTCTTTGTTTTTAGCCAAGGGAGGGGGCAGCCTTGTGAGGGAGAAGAAGATAAGGAGTGGGTGGTCGCCTGCTTGGAGAGGGAGAGTGGCGGCTCATACAGGGAAAGAGAGCTTCTCTGTAGGGAAATAGGGAGCCGACTACAATAGCAGAGAGGGGTTCTGGTTTCTCCAAGGGAGGGGCGGCCGAGAGCTGGAATCAGTTTAGGTTTAGGGTTTTTTAGTTTTTGTTCCCCAAAATTGTCTCTGCCTCCATGCCTGTAAAATTTTTCTCCCCTTTTCTTTTTACTGTAGCATGGTATTTATAGGAAAAGTTTTGCTAGGTTTTCAAACTAGTCCCTCAACTTTTCCTTTCCTTTTCATTTCCTCTTTTTTTTGTAAATTTCAATTTTGATATATTTTTTTGTACTTTTTTTTAAACGAGTAATATCAACATCGACTCAATAAGAAAAATCAGTGATTGTAAAATTATCGCGTTAAAAGTTGAACGCGTTCCAAATACCTTTGAAAATTTAAATTCTTCTGAGATGATGTTGAAAATGCTAAAAATGATGCAAATATATCAAAAATGCAAATTTTGGGGTTTTCATTGTTTTTTTTTTCCTTTTTTTGATTTTTTCTGAAAATTTATCAAAAATATAGGTCAAAAATTGGGTAGCAACAGATGCCCCCTCTTTACAATACTTACGAAGCAAAAATTCTTCAATGTTTTGCATAGTGAGCTTGTAAAGAAAAACAAAAGGTCTTCCTGGCTTACTGAGTGATCCACTCAGCCAAGGACTTTGCTTTTCAAAAGAAAGTGGTCTCATTGTCTTGGGCGACCTGCCCACACATACTCATTGCGGTCTATTTTCAAGGGCGACCTGCCCACACACACTCGCACTGGTCTATTTTCACGGGCGACCTGCCCACGCACACTCATTGTGGTCTATTTTCAGGGGCGACCTGCCCACACATACTCACACTGGTCTATTTTCAGGGGCGACCTGCCCTTTTGATTGGGTTAACCGGAGATCCCATCTGGCGATCTCCTTTAACCAGAACTAAATTGGTGTGTAGCTCGGTCAACCTGAAATCCCATCTGGTGATTCCCTTTAACCAAAGCTAAAACTCTGTGTGTGGTTGGGTTAACCTGAGATCCCATCTGGCAATCTTCTTTAACCAGAACTGATACAAAGATGTGTGGTCTCATTATAATGGGTGACCTACCCAAGTGGAAAAAATGATGGTCTTATTGTGATGGGTTACCTACCCAAAGAAAGATGGTCTCATTATGATGGGTGACCTACCCAAATGAAGATGATGGTCTTATTATGATGGGTGACCTACCCAAATGGAAAAAATGATGGTCTCATTATGATGGGTGACCTACCCAGATGGAAAATGATGGTCTTATTATGATGGGTGACCTACCCAAAAGGAAAAAATGATGGAAGGTGGTCTCATTGTTATGGGTGACCTACCCAGAAAAAAAATGAAAAACGGTCTCATTATAATGGGTGACCTACCCAGGAAAAGATGATGGTCTCATTATGATGGGTGACCTACCCAGGTGAAAGATGACGATCTCATTATGATGGGTGACCTACCCAGATGAAAAGTGGAAAGTGGTCTCATTGTTATGGGTGACCTACCCAGAAAAATGGTCTCATTATGATGGGTGACCTACCCAAATGCAAGACAAAAGGCGGTCTCATTATAATGGATGACCTACCCAAATGAAAGATGAAAAGCGGTCTCATTGTAATGGGTGACCTACCCAGATGGAAAGAAAAATGGTCTCATTGTTATGGGTGACCTACCCAGATGCAAAGTGGAAGGTGGTCTCATTATAATAGGCGACCTATCCAAATAAAAAACAAAAAACGGTCTCATTATAATGGGTGACCTACCCAAATAAAAACATGAAGAATGGTCTCAATGTAATGGGTGACCTACCCAGAAAAAGATAATCAACATGTGAATTGGTTTTGTTGTTATGGGTGACCTACCCAAATGAAAGATGAAAAATGGTCTCATTGTTACGGGTGACCTACCCAGATGGAAAAATGTGACTTACTTGTAAAAAAGACTTGGCTGGAGAAGTCTTGACAAGATAAGGCTGACAAACTTGGCACTTCCTGATGCCAGGGTTGACTTAAAGACTCATCTTGATGACATGGTTGATTTCCTCATTTCTTTGAGATTTTCCTACTGGCAGGGTTCATCTCATTCTTTTCTCGTTCCAGGATCTAAACCGATGATTCTTTGTTATTATCAACTCAATGATTCTTTTTGTCCACAATCTTGTTGGACTTCATTAAGGATTTTCCTGTAACAAATCAACAAATATGTGCAATGCTTTGAGGTTAGATGACATGCATGCATCCTTACCTGATTTGAAATATAGGTTCCCCCCTCTCTGATGCTCCATCGTCATAGGGTGCCTTTGTTTGCATTCCACAGCCTTCTTTGTTCTTTCGATGCATTGGCTCATTCATGTGCTAGCCATCACTCATTTGTAAATGCAGCGCCTATCTTAGGTTGTCTTCAACGGTTACTGCTCTCTCTATTTATCAAGCTTGACAATGCCCCCGAGTGTGGTGTTGCTTGATTCATCATGAAGGATTTTCTCTCCTGGATTCTTTTAAGAATTATCCTCTAATTGGTTGTGTGCATCATGCCAACCCCATCAAGATTGTCAACCAGTCATGAACTTGCCTTCAGTTGAAACAATACTTTTCAAGTATATGTTTTCATCAACCTTCTTGGAAACTGTCAAGTCATATAGGCATGCATCCCATAGCTTGCCGTAAAAGGCTCATCATTATATGCTCCGTGTTCTTCTCCATGGATTCCTCTCAGCTTGTCAAATCAGATTGTGAAAAGAAATGTGTTGGCATCATCAATAATGCTCATCACCCATATTCATGCGGTAAAGTGTGCATTTGAGCTTCAAAACAGATGGTCACACAGTCAGTCTTGGTGGGTGCATCTTTCTAACATCCATTCAAATGCAACTGTACGATAACATCTGTCGGGAGTCATAACCATTTTTTCAGGGGGTAAACCCAAATGATGGTATGAAAATGTCCTTCAGGTACATCTTTACTCCCAATTGCTGCCGGGGTTTACAGACTGTTCTTGAACATCATTGCCCTTAACTGCTCTGAGTGCACTCGTTCACTGATTCATCATTTGATCATCTTTCTTTGCCCCCAGCTGATCTGAATGTTGTTTGTCTTCCTTTTCAGGGTTCACTGTATTGCTCCCAAATGGTCAACTTTTCAAGGAGTGACGAAAAGAGTTGATGTCATTTCTATCAGGGATTTTGCAAATTCGATCAATGTTCTGGAATCAAATCTCATCTTTCAAAGATCATGTCTATTCAAGTCTAATTATTGAAATGAAATCAGAGATATGTTAGTTTTGGAAAAGATCTTTTGAAAATCAAGCTTCTTCGATCAAAGATCCAACACACACTATTCAATGTAGTCCTTTGATTGCCTTGTATTTTGAAAACAGAAATGACCTGTTGTAAGATTAAAATGACTTTTCCATGGTTCTTTATGTCAATTTTAATCTTTAATCTTGGGTATATCTTTTGATGGTCTGCGATGAGGTGACCTTCTGTGAATTTCAAGGAAAACAAAAGGCTCAAGTCAAAACTTGAGGATTCATCAAGAAAGATTGTTCTTTTTTTTTAGCACCAATTTTATCAGCACACATAATAATCAGTAGCTTGATTCATGAAGTCACGACCCTTATGGAACAACTCTTCAAGTTTTGAGATCGTCATTTATCGGTTCAAATTGCTTACTTAATCAAAAAGGGCTTTTAAAAGCACGTAATGCAGGCTGTGGCTCATGGCTTATGAAAGAAAGGAAATTCATAGGCTCAAAAGGTGTTTGAAGGTTTCAAAGACCTAGGATCAACATCAACTATTCATCAACTTTCTTTCTCTTGTTGTCATTGTAAAGAAAGTGACATATAACCTTGTTAAATCTCAAATATCATAATTCTCTTAACATAGGTCATAATGTAAATCCAACTTTTTCTTTGATGAATAATCAATCTAATCTTTTTGAAGACACTGAAGGATTTATCATAGACACACCCAAAAGACATAAAGCTTGATTTTTTGGTGTTGACTTTTGGCATTTGATGTGTCTTTCTTCAATTGAAACTTCATTTGCCCTTCTTAGGATTGATGGGCATTCTCCTTTCATTTCTTTTTTTTTTTTTTTTTGCTTTTACATAGCCTTTCTCAAAGTTTTCTTGGATGCCCTTCACTCCTTGGTTTCTTTTTCTTTTCTTTTCTTTTCTTTTTCATTATTGGGCTTCCAATCTTACCCTTCTTTTTATTCATTAATTCTATCATTGTCTTCAAAATATCTCTAATTTGCCCCCAGTGTGGGGTGTTATCCTGGTTAGGGTTTCTTTTTGAAAGAAAATATTTTACCAGGCTCAAAATGGGACTGCAAGGGATAATATTTCAAGAAATGTGAAAGGATAACAAAGATGGCCTTTTCTCATTTAAAGCAAGGTCGGTTAGAACCGTTAAATTTTGACTTCATCCAGTGTAATGATTTGGACTTGTAAGAGTCATGATTCACGAGTCCATAGCTACCGAATCCACTACGTGTCATTATGCATATTGCTAAAACTTAGCTATATGATGTGTGGTTCAGTTTCATGTATGAGTTCAAAATTGTTTGGTCACCTCATGTCATTTTCAAGCATCAAGTTATTTCTCCAATCAAAATACTTTTAATCTTCAGGATTGATTAATCTTAATCGCATGTTGGAGCTTGATCAAAATATTTTGTCAAAATAAACTTTTGAAAGAAACATCTCATGCTTTCAAAACAACAAAAAGACAAAGAAAAGACATGTTTCGTTGAAGGATGAGATGTGATCCCAAAAAAAAATGCAAAATGGCAAAAAATCCATAACAAAGATGATTGATAGTTTAACCCCTTCTTAGATCAGCTTCTTTGGAAATATCTGTGTTTTGCCAAGCAATTCTGATCACTCATCATTTTGAGGATGTTCTGGCGACAAAATGATCGATGTCATCATCTCAACTCGATTCTTGAAATTCTTGCATCTGTTTAACTAAAATGGCTAAGGAACCCACCATGATATTCACATCTCGTTTGAATTATACCACGGTGGTTGCATGCAATTTGTCGAAATGGGTGCAGCAAGTCTGGAATGTAACAGATGCTGGTTGACAAACTCGAGTGGCAAAGGGATGTCAATCTTGGCAAAGGCATTTGAGCAGTTGATGCTACAATGAGATCTGACTGGACCTCATAACTAAGGTTTCCCACCTTCAAAGTCATCCTCTGATTCATCTCTCATCATTGTTCTAGAATCCGTGCCAGAACCTTCAATATGTCCCCCTCTTTATTGTTTGTTCAATTCTTTCGACAACCTTCACAACATTATGTCAATCCTCTAATGTTGTGGTTGTATGAGGATTGTTGGAAAAACCTTTCAATAGCTAGGTAATCTTGGTAGCGCTCGGAAACTTGCAGCACTATCACTGTCGATATGTGGAATCACGTATTGTCTCTATTGGAAGAGAACCTGATGAATCTAAAACTCCTTTGTCTCTTCTTTGACTCCTCACTGACAGTGCAGCAAACAAACACCTGTAGAGGGAGTTCTGCTCTATTGTAGTTTCAGTTTTCTTCTTGTTTTTCTGTCCAGGTCTGTCTTTTCTCTCTACTTTTGTGTTTTCAAGCTAACACTGATGGGATGAAATTATATATGATCTGAAACTACTGCATCCCTTCTTGGATTCCCTACTTGCAGAGCCACAAACAAATTTCTGTAGAGAGAGCTCTGCCACGTTGAAGTTCAATGTCTACTTCTGTTTTTTCAGGTCGCCATCCAATGCAAGAACCAAGGTCATCATTAGCTAATGACTAGAGGCATTGCTGCTATTGTTCATGACTAAAAAAGAGAGGTGCATCTTCAATTGGACGTGGACACGCAGTGTTTCCACAGAAGACTGTGCAGACATTCCCTTTCCATTTGAAGCCCAACACTTGTTCAAGCAGATCTGAGTCTAGCTACTCCATCCTTGATGCTCTGAACTTCCTTTTAATAATGAGCCTCTCCTGACACCTTTCTTTGTTATCCATCTTTTTTATCTAGTGTAGTAAACCTCGGATGAGGGAACCTATTTTTCCTCCCGGCACATGCATGATAAATGTATGAACATGTAATCTATATAATGAATTTGCCTTTCGAGGGGTGACATATGGTCATAACTTTTGCATGATGAAACAAGAATTTTTATTCTTGATCAAACTCTACAATAGAAATTTCTTAAGTGATGACCATTATATCCCCCGTAAGTCCTGAATTCAAGATGCTTCAAGAAGGGCTTGCTCAGATGCAAAACAACTATTTACGGAGCATACATCCTAAAGACAGGTTCTAATCTTTTTACGTGAGACAAAGGGTAGGTTTACTACTTGGTCTCTAAAAAGGGTCTCTCGTTGTCCCAGTGATTACCCTCGTAAAGGCAATATGGGGGCCCATTAGGTAATGGGTTGGCACGTGTACCAATTATTACCAGTCTAAGCACTCAACGAAGAGTTGGGGTTTACACAAACTTAAACCTTGACTCAAGTCATAAGGCAAGTTGTTAGTCCCCCACCTAACCTAAAGCTTGTGTGTGCTTTCAAAAATTAAAACATGTGATGCATGAAACATTTCTATAGAATGCATGAATAAAACAAAACAAAACACAAAAAATTTAAACACATCAAAAACACGAAGCTTAGTCCAATAATGTTGAAAACATTACCTTTCCCCAGTGGAGTCGCCATTCGGTCGCACGTCACCCGCGCGGCGATTCGGTGATTTTTCATTCTGTTTCCTTGATCGGTTCTTGGGAGTCGCCACCTAGTATTTAATGAAGGGTTACTAGGAAACCCAGATTTACTGGTCGTTGTCAAAGATTCGAGGGTAAGGGACTGGTTGTGGCTAGGGAAGGTATTAGCACCCCTAGCGCACCCTACCTAAGGTAAGCTGCTTTTCGATTTGATGTGATTTGAAATTTTGAAATATTAATTAGATTCTAAGGTTTTAATAAATCAGTTATTAAATCCCCGAATATGTGTAGAAACATGTTCTTACACTTTCATGGAAAATATAACATGATTTTATTTGTCCTTGAGATATTTAACTATATTCAAATTAAACACTTAATTCTTTTTGTCTTTTTGATTTTTACAATTCAATGACATAAATAAAAATACAAACACACACACACATCTCTTTTTATCATGATTTTCTCTTACACCGTCATTATATGTTTACAACATAACAAAAAAACAAAATCAAATAAATCAAAACACAACAGTATCCAAATATACACAGCAACATTTGAAAATTACAAAAAAATAGCTTCGGGAACAGTGCTGGAGAATTCTGGGCACCTTCTGTGGTTGTGGCACAGTGGCGGCACGTCTCCTCCACGCACCACCGCCACTGGCGGCGCGTGAAACCCGAAATCCAGGCAGCAGCGGAGACCCATAATGGCTTCCTCCCTTCTTCGCCAGCGGTGAGCACCACCGTTACCTGTAAAACAACCAAACGCAGCAAGCAAGTCTGTTGTAGCTTTTCCTTTCTTTTCAGTCCGGCTTCTCTTCCTTCCGATCTGCCAAATCTAGAGCCGGGTGTTGCACGCACCGCCAACAGACCAGGCGTGTGGATGGCTGGACCGGCAACTTCCCTCCTCCCATTTCATTTCTGCAACGGCGGTGCTGTCCATCGCTGCCATGGTCGTGAGATCGGCGCCCATCCAAGCTGGCGGTGTTGTCCATCGCTGCCATGGTCCTAAGATCGGCGCCCATCCAAGCTTCGGTTTTCTGCCCCTTCTTCACTACCCTTCAGCCTCCCTTCTCATTTCCTCATTGTCTCTGGAGAAGGGATGCTGCTGCTGGCTGGTTGATGGTGGTTGGCCGAGAGAGGGTCTGAAAGTATGTTGATGAGGGAATAGATGGTATTCCCTGTTGGAGGTTTCAGCCGGCTGAGAGGGGGTAAAGTGAGGGGGGCGGCTGGAGAGGCTGTTTTCGTGCTCCCTGATGCTCTTTTAGTCAAGGGAAGGGCCAAGCTCTGGCTGGTCTCAGGAGAAGGAAAATGAGGAGAGGCAGGGGGTTTTGTCGTGGCTTTGGTTCTCTTTGTTTTTAGCCAAGGGAGGGGGCAGCCTTGTGAGGGAGAAGAAGATGGGGAGTGGGTGGTCGCCTGCTTGGAGAGGGAGAGTGGCGGCTCAAACAGGGAAAGAGAGCTTCTCTGTAGGGAAATGGGGAGCCGACTACAATAGCAGAGAGGGGTTCTAGTTTCTCCAAGGGAGGGGCAGCCGAGAGCTGGAATCAGTTTAGGTTTAGGGTTTTTTAGTTTTTGTTCCCCAAAATTGTCTCCGCCTCCATGCCTGTAAAATTTTTCTCCCCTTTTCTTTTTACTGTAGCATGGTATTTATAGGAAAAGTTTTGCTAGGTTTTCAAACTAGTCCCTCAACTTTTCCTTTCCTTTTCCTTTCCTCTTTTTTTTGTAAATTTCAATTTTGATATATTTTTTTGTATTTTTTTTTAAAACGAGCAATATAAACGTCGACTCAACAAGAAAAATCAGTGATTGTAAAATTATCGCATTAAAAGTTGAACGCGTTCCAAATACCTTTGAAAATTTAAATTCTTCTGAGATGATGTTGAAAATGCTAAAAATGATGCAAATATATCAAAAATGCAAATTTTGGGGTTTTCATTGTTTTTTTCCTTTTTTTGATTTTTTCTGAAAATTTATCAAAAATATGGGTCAAAAATTGTGTAGCAACAGATACCATTCTTAAATAGCGACATTGTGCATTACAAGTTCATCTGGCACATCGGTGACATACTTTCAGTCATTTTGCATGATGTTTCTTTGCAAAAGTGCTTTTACTTGTCCTAGGCATATATGAAATAAAAGAATTGGAAGACTCACCTAATAATTGGACCTTTGCTTCAATCATCCAGTGAATATCTTCAGGAATTTCATGGTTCATTAACAACCTCAATCTTTCACACCTAGCATGGTAAATTTTTATAATCGCATTTTGAGGCAAAACGGGAAAATACTTTTTTTAATTTTTCAAGAGTGGTGTCCATTTTTTAGATGAAAAGTGAAAAAGAGATGCAAAGAAAAGAAAAGGAATGAGGAATTGAACAAATATATACACAGATATCAGTTATCATGGGAAATTGAAAGAACTGACTTGAGAGTCACGGAATACCGTTATCTGTCATTTGACCGGGGTTGGAGAAAGACTAGCAAAACAAGAGTCACAAAAAAGAAACATAAAAACAATGTGAAAAAAACAAAATAATTAACCTTTATATATAGGATCATTCAAACCAATGGATTCATTTTCACTAGGAAAATTATCAAAGTAAGCTTTCAAACGATGTCCATTTACCTTAAAAACATTACCATTCTTTGGATTCTTAATATTAAAGGCCCAATAAGGATACACATGTTTCACAATAAATGGACCGCTCCATCTTGATCTTAGCTTTCCAGTAAATAAATGGAGTCGAGAATTATAAAACAAAACTTTTTGACCAACATCAAATGTTTTTCTCAAGATTCTTTTGTCATGAAACTCTTTCATTCTTGCTTTATGAATTTTTAAATTCTTATACGCATCATTTTTTTTATTTCCTCAAGCTCATTTATTTGTAACTTACATAGCTGGCTAGCATCATCAAGGTTTGAATTGAAAGCTTTAATAGCCCAATAAGCTTTGTGTTTAAGTTGCACAGGCAAGTGACAAGGTTTTCCATAAACCAACCTATAAGATGACAAACCTAATAATGTTTTAAAAGCATTTTGATAAGCCCAAAGTGCATCATTAAGTCTTAAAAACCAGTCTTTCCAATTAGGGTTCACTGTTTTTTTTTAAATTTGTTTGATCTCCCTATTAACAAGTTCTATTTATCCACTTGTTTGAGGGTGATAAGGGGTGGCAAATTTGTATGTGATTTCATATTTCTTCATTAACGATTCAAATGGTTTGTTGCATAAATGTGTTCCACCATCACTTATCATAGCCTTAGGGATTCCAAATCGACTCAAAATATTTTCTTTCAAAAACTTGATCATTATTTTATGATCATTGTTTCGACTTGGAATTACCTCTATCCATTTTGAAACATAATCAACTGCGACTAATGTGTACACAAAACCAAATGATGGAGAAAATGGACCCATGAAATCTATACTCCAACAATCAAAGATTTCAATGACAAGAATAGGATTTAAAGGCATCATGTGACGTTTTGAAATAGATCCTAACTTTTTACAATTTTCACATGTTTTACAGAATGTATGCGTGTCCTTAAACATGGTGGGCCAATAAAATCTACATTGTAAGATTTTTGTAGTCGTCTTCTTTTATGAGAAATGACCTCCACATGCCTCAAAATGATAAAATTTAATGACAATACTTACCTCATTATCGGGAATGCATCTTTGAAATATTTTATCAGGACAATATTTGAATAAGTAAAGGTCATCCCAATAAAAGATCTTTACTTCATTCAAAAACTTTCTTTTGTCTTGGGTACTCTAATGAGCTGACAAATCTCATATTGCAAGAAAATTGACAATATTAGCAAACCAAGGCATTGTAGAAATAGAAAGTAAACATTCATCAGGAAAGTAATCATTGATTTGTGTGATGTTAGATGTGGAATCTATTTTCAATCTTGACAAATGATCAGCGATAATATTTTCGGTGCCTTTCTTGTCCTTGATTGTGATAACAAATTCTTGAAGTAACAAAATCCACCGCACCAATCTAGCCTTAGAATCCTTCTTAGAAAGAAGATATTTCAATGTTGCATAATCACTAAAAACAACAACAGGTGAGACAACAAGATAAGATCGAAATTTTTCATATGCAAATACTACTGCAAGTAACCTTTTCAGTGATTGTGTAATTCATCTGAGTAATATTTAGAGTTTTACTTGCATAGTAAATCACATAAGGTTTTTTATCTTTTCATTGTCCCAAAACAGCACCCACGATATAATCACTAGCATCACACATTATTTCAAATGGTTATGACCAATCAGAAGGTTGAATGACAGGAGCATAAGTAAGCAAGTTCTTGAGCTTAACAAAGGCTTCTTCACAATGTTCAGTCCATTCAAAAACATTATCCTTTATTAGAAGGTTACACAATGGCTTAGATATTACACTAAAATCTTTGATGAACCTTTTATAAAAACTAGCATGTCCTAAGAATGATCTAACATCTTTAACAGATTTTGGTGTTGGCAAGTTGGCAATTAACTCGATATTAGATTTGTCAACCTCAATTCCTGTTGATAAAACAATGTGACCAAGTACAACGCCGTTTGTTACCATAAAATGACATTTTTCTCAATTCAGCACAAGATTCTTCTCTTCACACCTGTTCAAAACCTTTTCCAAGTTAGTTAAACAATCATCAAATGAATCACCAAAAATAGAAAAATCATCCATAAAAATTTCAAGAAAACGTTTAACCATATCACTAAATATACCATGCATGCATCTTTGAAATGTGGCTGGTGCATTACATAATCCAAAAGGCATCCTTCAATATGCAAAAGTACCAAATAAACATGTGAAAGTAGTTTCTTTTGATCTTCCAATGCAATTTCTATTTCGTTATAACCTGAATAGCCATCTAAGAAACAATAAAATTCATGACTTGCAACTCTTTCTAGGATTTGATCCATGAAAGGTAAAGGAAAATGATATTTTCTAGTCATTGAATTAAGTTTCCTATAGTCAATGCACATGCGTCAACCAGTAATAGTCCTAGTTGGAATTAACTCATTTTTCTCATTTATTATCACAGTGACTCCAGACTTTTTAGGTATAACTTGGGTAGGACTTACCCATTTGCTGTTAGAAATAGGATAAATGATTCCATTATCTAAAAGCTTAATGACTTCATTTCTCATTACTTCTTTCATATTAGGATTAAGCCTTCGTTGCATTTCTCTAGAGGGTTTAGCATTTTCCTCCAAATAAATCTTATGTGTGCAGATCAAAGGACCAATTCCTTTTATGTTAGTTATGGTCCATCCTAATGTGTTTTTGTGCATTTTTAGAGTTTGTAATAACTTACCTTCTTGATGAGCATTAAGTTTAGAAGAAATTATTACCGGAAAAGTTTCATTTTCTCCCAAAAATGAGTATTTGAGATTAAATAGTAACGGCTTCAAATCAGGTTTTGGTGGTTGAACACTTGAAGGTAAGGACTCAATTGATCGTGGTGGCAATTCCTCAATTTTTGGTCTCTAACTACTTGCATTTGATTCTTCCTGAAAGTAAATCATTTGCAAATCTTTAAATTCATTAAATCAGTTTTACTGGTAGTTTCAAATTGATCATAAACTAATTTTTCAATAAAGTCTACTTTCTGTAAATCTTATCATCTCCAGGTTGCTTGTAAATGTTAAAAACATTCATCTCCAATGTCATGTTTCCAAAATATAACTTCATCAATCCATTCCTACAATTAATCAATGCACTAAAAGTTGCAAGAAATGGATGTCCTAAAATAACTGGAATTGAATTACATGCTTCAACAGGTTGTGTATCCAAAACAATAAAATCCACAGGATAAATGAATTTATCAACTTGTACTAACACATCTTTAACTATTCCTCTAGGCACTTTTACAGATATATCTGCAAGTAAAAGAGTTACAGAAGTTGGTTTTAACTCACCTAGATTAAGACTTTGAAAAACTGAATATGGAAGTAAATTCACACTAGCTCCAAGATCAAGTAAAGCTTTTTCAATTTTATATTCTCTAATAAAGCATGAAATTGTAGGGCAACTAGGATCTTTATATTTCAAAGCATTGTTGTTTTGAAGAATGACACTTACTTGTTCGGCTAAAAAGGCTTTCTTTTTCACATTCAGTTTTCTCTTCACGGTGCACAAGTCTTTCAAAACTTTAGCATAAGAAGGTACTTGTTTAATAGCATCTAACAAAGGTATATTGATCCTTACCTATTTGAAAGTTTCAAAGATTTCAGAGTTATGATTGACTTTTCTTTGTTTGGTCATGGCATGACGGAATGGAAGTGTTGGTAGGGAATCAGTCTTTTCTTTGCAATGTCCAGGTTCAACCCTTTCCTTACCCTTAGAGATTAACTCGTCATCTTTCTCACAGGGTTCAAGAATAGGTTTTTCAATAACCTTACCACTGCGGAGAGTAATGATTGATTTGACTTGATCCATGTGTTGACTTTCGGAGCTACTTGCACTTAAATTGTATTGCCCTTTGGGATTTTGCTGGGGTTGAGATGGAAACTTACCTTTCTCCTGAAAATTAAGAGTAGATGTGAACTTTGTAAGAGTATCTTTCAAATTTGTCATAGTCTCTTGCTTTTCAATGAATGCATGCAATGTTTCCTCAAGATTTCTTCTAGAAGAGGGAGCATAAGGAGGTACAAATCCATAAGAATTTTAAAAATTATGGTGTGCTTGAAATGGTGGCTGTGAAGTTTTTGCATTATTGTTACCACTCTTCCAACTAAAATTTGGATGATTTTTCCAACTAAGGTTATACGTTTGTGAGTATGGATTCTGATTTGGCCTTTGAAAATTGTTTAAAGCATTGGCTTGTTCATGGAGACATTCCTTGAAACAAGACAAAGTTGGACAATCATTGGTTGAGTGTTCATTTGTTTCACACACTTGACATACAATTTCTTAAACAGATTTCAATTGACCACTCCTTTTCAATTTCTAGTGCCTCAACTTTTCTAGCTAAACATGCAAATTTAGCTTGGAGGTCATGATATTCTCTAAGGTTATATATAACTCCACTAGATGTATGAGGTTGAGTTTCACCCGGTGCCTCATAAGTACATGTAATGTCCCAATTCTAAGCATTTTCAGCTAACAAGTCCATGTATTTCATTGCTTCATCAGGGTCTTTATCTTTAAAAGTTTCATTGCACGTCAATTCCACCATTTGCCTATCTTTAGGTGTTAACCCTTCATAAAAGTGTGAAACCAATCTTCATGTTTCAAAACCATGATGAGGACATGTATTAAGCAAGTCTTTATACCTATCCCAACATTGGTAAAATGTTTTTTTTTTTTTGGCTTTTTAGTGAATGTGGTGATTTATCTTTTGAAAGAGTTTGTTCTATGAGATGGAAAAAACTTCTTCAAAAACTGTTGTTGCATTTCATCCCAAGCACGAATGGATCCTAACCTAAGATTTTGTAGCCATGTTTTAGCTTTATCTTTTTTTGAAAAGGAAAAAGCTTTAATCTAATGGTGTTCATGCTACAATTTAAGTCATTATAAGTGTTACAAACTTCTTCAAATTCTCTCAAATGCAAGTATGGTTTTTCTAGATCTAAGCCATGAAAAGTAGGTAAAAATTGAATAATATCTGGTTTACAATTGAAGTGGGATGCATCAGGAGGGAAAACTATACATGAGGATACACTTGTTCTAGTTGGATTCATGTGGTCTCTAAGTGTTTTAACACGATTATTCTCATTATGAAGCGATTGATTATCCTCTTCAGCCATGTTTTCTTAAAATGATGAGGATTTCCTAGAAAATCTACCACTTAATGTGCGTGTCCAAATTCTCATGCAAATGCAGATGGAAAGAAAAAGAAAAGGAAGAAACAAAAATTAGAAAAACAATAAAAGTGAAAAGAAAAATAGAATAAAATAAAATATATAATTTATATAGTAACTTACCTCCCCAGCAACGGCACCAAAAATCTAACACGATCAAAAGATTAATGTCTTATCCTAAGTACAGGAATGTCGAAGTAATAAATAACCCGACAAGACTGGGGTTGAACCATATGGAGGTCAACTATATAAAATTACAAATAATAAATGAAAAGGCATTGAAGAGAACTTTTGAGATGTGATATTGATTTAAGGATTAAACAAGGATAAAACAAATGCCAAGGTTAGAGGATCCACTAATGGTATTTCAAATTAGTATAATATAAACTCTTTTTATTACTTAACAGAAAACCACACACAAAGAAGGTTCCAATCGAGTTATAACTTAGTAACATGATCATATTAATTATCTTATTTGAGTAATGTCAATACTTGTAAATGTTGTCAGGTATTCATGGTGATAACTTATGTCAACAACAAATCAAGTTCCTTTCATAACACAGGTGTCGGTTATACCATACAGTTGGTTATGAAAGGATCAAGTATTTGTTGTACCAAGAGTTGTACAACACAAATCTAGATTAACCATTTAACAAGCAAGGCATTAAGAGTAAGTAAGATAACAAATACAAAATATGTTAGTATCAAACATTAAAGTCCATGTTGAGTTTATACTATACTTATTCTTACACCATTAGTGTACCCTTTTCACCTTGACAAAATAAACTTAGCTAAACATAATGAAGATGAGGAACATGAATAAACAAAATAAAAACATAATAATGATATAAATTAACTAAGTAAAGAAAAGGAAATGAAAAGCATAAATAAGAGATTAATATAACATGAAATAAAACTTGAACATTACAAAATATAAAGCAAGGGAGCAAGAGTAAATTTTGATCTCAAAACCAAGATGTCTAAATGTATGGCAAATGCCTCCTTTTATAGGCTAAAATTCGAAACTATTGATTTGAAGACTAATTATTGAGTGGGTGGCCACCTCTTGACTTGGTGACAACCATTATCTTCTTGTCTGAACAAAACATCATTTCTAACATCAGAATTTGAATAGATATTCTTCATGAAAGTTCTGAGCATGTGTCTTAGCTTTCCAACAAAACAAGAATGAGCTCATTTGGACTTCTAGAACTTGTGATATGGACTTAACACTGAATATTGTCAAGGCTGCAGGACAGATTCTAACTTCTCTTTTGTTGTTACAATTTAAACTTGAAAACGGCCGTTTTGAATCTTGGACTCTGCATTAAAGTTTTAGGCCTATATCTTAGCTTTCCAATCATTTAAACTAGACCTAAGTCCATGTTCTATAGCTCTAGTTATGATTCAATAACCGAATGGTGTTCCAGTTTGAATTAAACTAGCATCTCTTCTTTAAGCTTAGCCCTCTCTTTGTCTTTTCACTTTCAACACATCAATCAATCCTTTAAATTATGAGATATACCTGCATTCAAAATGAGTATTTATGATAAATTAAAGATATCTTATGTTATCAGACTTGATATATAAAACATGCTCAAGTTAGGAAATTTAATGATACTTTAAGTGCAATATGATGATATAAAACCTTGATAAAAATACACTTTTAAGTACTAATCAGTCTTCGTGATTTGTTTTCTATGCCTACATATAGGATCTTGTAGTGTCAAATAAATATTTCATCATTTGGTTTAAAAAATTAAAATTCACATATCATTGATTTAAAAGAATTAGAGCTTCGCGACCCGAATTTGAAGCTTATACGAATGTTAGGTCCTTTTTTTGCTAACACTAGGGGCTGATTTTTGCACAGTCAAAGGAAATGTCCATGTCCTTTATTTTTTTTTGCCACTCAACTTTTTTTATCAATTTGATTCTTTCACATTGAATTTATTTGGGATTTGACTTGGTCGTTTGTTTTGGTTACCTAAATATGAAAATCCCACAATATCAAGAGAAAATTATGTTGAAAAAATAAAATAAAATTATGATGATGTGAAATAATTAAGATTAAAAGAATCAAAATTGATACAAAAACAAATATGGTGGGATGACATCAATAAATGGGACAACTTGGCTAGTGCATGCGATGCTCGCACAACCATGTTGAGGAAGCCTATCATATTCTAACGACACTTGTGACTTTATCAAGTGGTCAAATGTCAGATTCCTTGGTGGCATTGGACATAGTGCAGCGAGGTCATTTGACAAAGGCAATGCATGTTGGTAGAGGGATAACGGTGAGGCTTCAACGACAATTTTTTAATCCTCCTTCTTTTCTCTCTCTTCTCCTTAGGAATTGCATTATCCTAGCCAAAAATGAAAGGTGTGTCACTTTGTTTTTGTGTTAAATTTGGTCCTTATTGTTTTGATTGTTATTATTTGGTTTGGGTTATTTTTTAAAATTATTTTTTTTCCATTTTATTCTTCAACATTGAGTTTATTGGGAATTAGGCTTCATGATTTTTTTATTGAGTAATCATGGTCCCATAACCGGGTCACGCGTCACGTATTTGAAAGGTTAACTTAGGCTTACATCAATCTTTTTTTTAGATCTTTTTTTTTTTTACATTGATTTTTCTTTTCAATTACATCATTATACATTGAGTTTGCTGAAATTGGGCTTCGATAATTTTCTTTACTTTCCTTTCTATGGAGTTATACAATCTCATAACCTGAATCGTGAGTTAGATAGGTTATCTCGGATTGACTCCAATCTTTTTTTTTTGGATCGTTTTTTTATAGAATGAATATTTTTTATTTTATCCTTGAACATTTCGCTTATTTAAGAATTGAGCTTCATTTTTCTTATTTTTCCATCTGTTAGGTTTTCCCATTCACATTATCTAGTTTATGAGGTTTAGCAGACTTACTCGATTTTGCTTGTGTTTTATTTTTTTTGTTTTTTTTGTTGATTTTTTTTCAATTTCATCCTTCTATATTTGAATTATTGAGAATTGAACATCATTATTTTTTTTTTATCATTTAGTATTGGGTTGTCTTGGAATTACGCTTAATAATATTTTCCTTTTTGGTGAGTGTTTTTTTGTGCAATCATCATGATTACTTTTTTTTTTAATCCATTTAATGTCATTGTTTTTTTATCATAATATTAAATAAAACTATATTATTAGACCTAATCGAGTTGATGATTATAATCACAAAATTTTTTTCTTCTTTAAATAGTACCTGACATTAAAAAAAATAGCTTGATGGGAAATGTAACGTGGACCATCTATCTCTTTGTTTTGAATATTATGAGAAAAATGTTTTTAGTAGCTTTTCCACAAAAACCATAAAAGAATCGCTTGTAGTACAACGATTAGGATAATTGTCTTCTAAACAATATATTC
>Ga0325402_1000627_pt1 | contig 25649 bp, 11 predicted proteins | sample PopdelMetagenome_22_FD_207212 | JGI IMG/M metagenome (GOLD analysis project Ga0325402, IMG submission 207212) | Populus deltoides microbial communities from Bellville, Georgia, United States - Xylem-PdKOR-R3 | ecosystem: Host-associated > Plants > Phyllosphere > Stem > Wood/Secondary xylem...
TTTTTATCATTGTTTAATCTTTACATTAATCTTCCATCTCAAAGTTCTCATTAATTTCTTCCTCTTCTTCTTTATTATTATTAGTACTACTACTACTACTACTACTACTACTACTACTATTATTATTGTTATTATTAGTATTATTCGTGTTATATTTTATGTACTTTAAGTATGCTCTGTGTTTGATCAAGGATCCTGACATTGTTGGTCTTGCCTTGTTCATTCGCATCAGAAATCTGTTTATATTATATAATATATCTCTTTGATCTTTTCATAAACTCAGTATATAGGCTGGAAACCTGTGACCCGATCTTTGAGATCATTCTCAAGTATAACAACGCCACGTACTGAGTATTATTATTATTATTACTATTAATATTATTATTACTGTTAATATTATTGTTGTTGTTGTTGTTGTTGTTTTATTAATTATAATTTATACAATTAACTTCTCTGTGGTTCGACCCCGGTCTTGCCGGGTTATTTATTACTGTGACACTCCTGCACTTGGGATAAGACATCAACTCTTTGATCGTGTCACACCCCCTTTTGATGGTCTTCACTTCGCACGTGCGTCTCTACGAACAGCTCCATTGGGCTTGGTTCATGTCCAACAGACGTAGCCTGTACGAAAAAAATGTAATTAAGTAACAAAAAATTAATTAACGATATATTTCATTTAAATTAATCTTACCATCCGTTTCGTATGTGCAGCAAATGGAATGGAGCTGCCGGTATGCGTTGTCACCGAACCATGAATTTGCCGATTCCGGTTGCCAACACTGGACTGTGAGTGTCGTGTGAACCGCTCAGACGTTACGTGCTCAATATATTGTGGCCATATATCTCCCGAGATGTATAGCGGTTTGAAATCCCTCCAAACCGCCACGTCGTTCTAGCCTTGGAGATCGTTATCTCTCGCCTTTTTTTTGGCCTTCTTGGTGCTTCATACCAAAAATCACGTAACCTACTTCCATAGTGACATATTAGATTTTAAAACATAATTTTTTATAAAAAAGTATTGTATTATTTTCGATGTTACCTAGTTGCTGCGTGATTTTCTCACACCCTCCCCATAACATTGTCAAGCACGCTGTCCTAGTCGAATTTGTGCCGTGTATAAATAATTTATATAAAATAAAAATAAATATTTATTTACAATTATAATAATAATTTATTAAAAATAAGCTGGAAATTAGAAATTAACACCAACCTCATATTTGTCAAACCATACATCAATATTAGGTCCCCATTCAGGATGTCTGGAAACATGACTCCATTGAAATAATAGAATCTCCATCAACGATTTAAACGCCGATGATATTACTCGGGCGGCCTCAATGTTTGTGAACCTGAAAATAAATTAATTAATGAAATATTGATTAGTTGTTCATAAATTATGTTATAATAAAAAAAAGACTAAAACTGAAACAAACTTACATTGAAAGGTCATCCTTCCAATGTGCCACGTACTTGCGGGTGAATTGATTCCGTTGTGAAGGCACATTACCTTTGCGTTGTGAAACCGCGTTGGAAGAGGCAGCATCGCGAGTTGGCGTAGGTGCCTCTTCTTGATCGGCACCTAAGGACATGTCATCATCATTGCTAGAAGAACTAGTTGCGACCATATATGAGCGATGAACTGTTGATTTCTTTCTACGCATCTATAGAATTTTATACGAATAATTACATGATTAAATTCGATTCTTAAAAAAAAATATGGCAGCACCTCCCCTATACTGGAGACTACCCAAAGTTTTCAAACCTACATATATTGACAATAGCCATAACCAATTGACCTCATTCAAAAATCTTATATATAACCTAATATCTATATAAATAACAATTAGAATTAATGGAAATAAGTAAACACATATCATGGAATAATAGAGTACAATTAAGATAAAATAATTAAATTTATTCCTATCTATTCAATCGCTAATTACAAGTTAAATTCAACAATAAAATTTAAAATTCAACAAAGTATTCAATTATTATGGAAATACAAACAAAATATAGTCAACAAATTAAAAGAAAAAACTATAGACTCTAGGAATAAAAAATGCTTACCTTAATAATGTGTTTATTTCAAGACTTTATCTACATTATAAAAATACACCAAAACAAAAAACACAACAAAAATAATAATAACTAAAACAAAGAAAAAATAAAAAAATAAAATTATTAAGCATATTAAATGGAAATACATACCTTTTAATTTGTTGAAGATATAACTAGAGATTTAAAGAAAATAAGAGGAACAAAAAAAAAAAAATGAGAGCTGTGAAACGAAGCAGAGGAAAAATAAACTGAAGGATCGGTCGCAGGGATTTATAGCGCAGTTTTACCGATGAAATTCGCAACGGATAATTTAAATAATATTATTTTAATTATTCTGTCAATGAATTTTTAAAAATCCATCGGTAAATTTTGAATTTCGCACTAATTTTTTTTAATTGCCCTCCATAATTTTTGCATTCCGTCTAAAAATGCTCGCGGTCAGAGAAGCGTTAATTACACACTCTTTGGAATTCACACTTTCCGTTGGTGATTCTGTCAGTAATTGTGAACTGCGCTGACAAATGCCATTGGCCTCTACCCGTTTATATAGTCGTCGGTGATAGTTGCTTTTCCAGAAATTTCAACTCTCTGTGAAATACCGACGGATTGTATACGTTGGTATAGACGTCAGTGATATTTGCTTTTCCAGTAAATGCAACTCTTTGTGAAATGCCGACGGACTGTATCCGTCGGTATAAATGTTAGTGATAGTTGCATTTCCAGTAAATGCAACTCTATCTGAAATGCCGACGGACTATATTTGTCAGTATAAACGTCGATGATAATGGAATTTCTAGTAAATATTTTTGCAACTCTTTGTGAAATGTCAACGGACTGTATCTGTCGATATCTACGTCGGTGATCGTGCACTGTGCATGAAAGATTATGTTTGTATTCCCTATTTATCTTCCTGCAAACACTTAAATTACAAATTGCCCATCACACAAAACAATAACAACAGTTAACACTTATAAAATAAATATTTTGTGTTACAAAATATCATCCATAATATATATTACATTATAAAAAAATGCTTTACACTTTCCTTGATTCTGATAGTTAATCAGAATTTTCTTCTTCTTCATCGTCAATTGAATAATCACCAGCTCCATCGCAATCTTTAATATGGATATCATCATCATCATCTTCATCGACATTTGCTTGTCCTCTAGAGCTCAAAATAACATTCAAGTCCTCTGCGTCAACATCAACAAGACTATCATAAAAAACATGAAAATTTAAATGTTCTTCCAAGTCAATTGAAGGAGCAACTCAATATGGTTCAACCAACTCACTAACTTGAAAGACTTCATCTCACACACTTGTGTCTTCGTTCTCATCCTGAACAACCTTGACATGATCCCTGGGTTTTGTTTTTAAAACCAATAACCAATTAACTCTTGACCGATCATTTCTAAAGGAAGAGGTGTATGTGTAATAAACTTGTTGGCATTACTTTGCGAAAACAAAGACATCGTTTACATTGCAGAGTCTAGCTTTTGATTGATTTCGACGAGACCATAGTGAGGATCTACTCTGATTCCTCTATTAGTGGTGTCATACCAATAGCATTTGAATAAAAACACTCAATTCTGCTCGCTATGATAATGCAGTTCGATGATTTCTTCTAATCTACCATAGTAGTCAACTTCTAACTCACTACAAGTTGATCCCTTAATACAAACACCGCTGTTGTATGTCTTTCTACCATGCCCGTATTCTTAAGTATGGAACACATATCTATTGATAAAATACTTCTTGTAGCACTTAACTTTTCTTTTCAGGACCTAGGCTTAATGAAGACAATGACATATGAACACTCCTTCCCATTTGATAAACCTTGTATTTAATGTACAACAATGAATAGTAAAAGAGAATTTTGTATTGACATACGGTATCTTTGCAAGAGATAATAAGTTTGTTATAGTACTTACATGTGTTAACCACATGGTAAATTGTTCATCTTGTAATTGAAAGATTTCAGATTCGGTCAGCTGTGAGTTATTAGACAATAAATATTATCGATGTTACCTGCAAGGTTGTTCCAAATTATATGAGTTTATGATATTACAATATATAAATAGTATATTCTTAACAAAGTTTAATTAGTAGTATATATATATACTGAATAAAAGGTCTCAACTCTTCACAATTAAATAGAACATAATTGTGTGCTTGTCTGAACTCTATTTCCGATAAATATCTTCCCCTTACGACATTTTTAGGTGTGGGTCGTCTAGGATTGGAGAATATTGACAAGTTCCCACTAGAACGCACTTCACCACCACCATCATGTCGTGGAACGCGATTGATTCTTGTTCTCAAATAAGGTTCGAAATAATACAAGATAAATGTTGAGATCTCCTCAACAATATAGGCCACATATATCGAAGCTTCAACATGCGCCTTGTTCTTAATCTTCTTCTTAAGATTGAAAAGGTACCTGCATTGAATTAATCATATATTTTCAATTAAGAAAAACAAAGAAAATATTTTTATACATCAATTACATTGCAACTGTAATATGTAACCGTTTGAATGGATACATCCATCTATACTAGACTGGTCCTCCAACTTTTTCCTTAAACACTAAATGTATGGGGAGATGCTCTATTGAGTCAAAAAATGATGGAGGGAATATCATCTTAAGTTTGCATAGTATTTCGATGATATTTGTTTCAAGCCTCTCAATGTGATCAACATTCAACTTGCTGGAGCATATATCTGTAAAGAATTGACTGATCTCTATGAGTGCATCCTATATCCCTTTTGGCAAACAAATCACGATAAGCTAATGGAATGAGTGTTTTCATAAACACGTGGCAATCATGACTCTTCATTCCATACAATTTGCATTCCTCCATATTAACCAACCTTGATATGTTTGAAGCATGTCTATTGAAAAAACGTAGACTCTTAAACCATTTGTAGACCAGTAGTTATACATATTTCTCTAACACGAAGCTTGCTCTTGGTTTTGCGACCCGTGACCTATCACAAACCAACTTCATATTTTTACGGTTATAGAATAAAGCTATATCCAATCTAGCCTTGATGTTGTCCTTTGTCTTCCCCTTCACATCCATGACGATGTTGAAAATGTTCTCAAACATGTTCTTTTCTATGTGCATGACGTCAAGGTTATGGTGGAAGAGATTGGTCTTCAAATAACGAAGCTCCAAAAGATATTTCGCTTTACCCAATTATGGATCAAACCAAAACCAGAAAACTTCTGCTTACCTGATTAAAGACCAAACACAATGTCACTGTATTGTGATACAACATCATGCAATTCTTCACCAGAAATACGCGGGGGTGCAACATCCTTTTCAACTCTGCCAACAAAGAAATTCTTTATGTTTTTTCTGTATCTGTGATTCGGTGGCAAGAAACGACAGTGACAGTAAAAAAAAGAAGTTTTACCTTCATTTGTTAGCGTGAATGCCTTGTTGTTTTCCATGCAGTATGGACATGCTAGTTTTCTATGCATGCTCCAACTAGAAACCATTTCATAAGCTGGAAAATCATTGATGGTCCATGATTAGTACTTAAAAGTGCATTCTCATTAAGGCTTTATATCATCATATTACACTAAAGTATCATTAAATTCCCTAACTAAAGCATGTTTTATAATAACAAGTTTAATAATATAATATATCTTTAATTTATGGTAAATGATTATTTTGAATGCATGTATATCTCATAATTCAAAGGATTGATTGATGTGATTAACTATTGAAAGTAAAGAGACAAAAAGAGGACTAGGCTAAGAGAAGTGATGCTGGTTCAATTCCAATTGGAACACCATTCAGTTATTAGATCATAACTGGAGTTTTAGACCTTGGATTTAGGTCTGCTTTATATGGATGAAAAGCTAAGACATAGACCTAAAAATTTCATGGGAGTCCAAGACTCAATTATGCCGTTTTCAAGTTTAAATCTTAGTAACAACGGAGAAGTCAGAATCTATCCTACAGCTCAGACACTGTTCGGTTTTTAGCTCATAACTTGAGTTCTAAAGTCCAAATGAGCTCTATTTTTTTTGTTGGAAAGCTGAGACAATTGCCCATAACTTTCATAAGTTCAAGGGGCTCCAATTATGATGTTAGCAATAACATTTTGGCCAGCCAACAATATCAATAAGCAGTCAACAATGTCAATAACCAACAACCAACAGTGTCAAAAACCAGCCACCAAATCAATGGTTGGCCTCCAACTAAATAGTTTGTCAACCAATCAATATTTCTAAATCTTAGTCTATAAAAGGAGGTATTTGCCATATATTTAATCATCTTATTTTTCAGATCAAGATCATCTTCTTGCTTTCTCTCTTTGCAATGTTCAAGTTTTCTTTCATGCTATATTAATCTCTTGTTTATGTTTTTTGAATATAAAGACCCTAATGAAGCAATGGAGTACCTAGACTTGTTAGCTGAAAATGCTCAAAATTGGGATACCACAGGTACTTGTGAGGTACCAGGTAAAACTCAACCTCATACATATAATGGAGGCATGTACAACCTTAGGGAAGATCATGATCTCCAAGCTAAATAAGCATCTTTAGCTAGAAAAGGAAATGAAAAGGCATAATAGTGGATTTATGATCAACTAAATAATATTTCATTTCCTTGTCATTTTCGTTTCAATATTAAAAAAAATATCAGCTTCAATTTATTGTTTTAATAGAAACAGAAACTCATCAATAATAAAATGAAAACAAACCCTAAAGTACATGGTGTTAAAAAAGCACACCAACTAGTTTTCTAATTATAATAATAGTGGATTTTCTAGTTATAATAATAGTGGATTCGAGGGTTTTTTAAAAAAAAAATTGTCAGAGAAATACCATCCATGTCAGATTTAAATCTTTTAAAGAATTTCAAGGAGGGAGCATACTATAAACTATATAGCAGTTTGAGATGAACTCATGCTATGTCTTCAGCAGCTAAGGCTGGCAGCTTGACGCTTGAGGGCACATCCAATATATATTATCATTGAACGAAGAATCTCCTTGATGACAACCTCGTTGATATGGCTGAAGGGGTAACCCAAAATGTGTGCGCGTAGCTACAGGTTCGCCATCAAACCATTCTGCATCAAACGAAATTAGTTTTTAGGACTCTTCCGGTGGCTCTACAAAGTTGAGACGTCAGAATAAAAATGTGAATTTCCTTCTCAGCATTAACATCAAGTTTTGAATGTGGCTCAGCAGCCAGCACTAACACTAGCTGGCACAAAATCACTACTCGTCTGATTTCAGTAAAAACATCTGCACTATATCATGTCTATTCCATTTGAATTTAATAGGTTAGATTCAACAAACACGACACAAAGAAACATAAAAAGATCGAATACAAATTCATGGATCTATTGGAGATATACGATGCTCCAGCTCCATTGATGCATGCTTCCATTGCATTTCCTCCTCGTACCAAACATACTTGATTTTGTGAGAACTCATCCAAACAAAAGGGATATCAGAAGTTCCATTCTGTCAATGGCGCTTACAAGTGGGCCATTTCAAAATCAAAAATCAATCTGAGTTTCACTTGGAAGGGCAAACATCAAGCAGCTGGAACCTTTTTCCCATCTTCAATGAAGTAAATGGCGGTTTCAGGAACCTGAAAGGAAAAACAGTGAAATGTAAGCCAGTTAAGCATGAAAGAGAGATACAAAACAGAATTTATAAGGCAATTTAAAGTTTAAACAGATTGTTTTTAAGAACACAGTGAAGTTCTACTGTGAAAACAGAAACCCATTATTCATAAGTGAGGCACATGCAGTAAACTTCTACTAACAATTGACAAACGATATTCATATTCAAAGCAAGAAGCTTTCAAACCAGCCAAAGCCATGGGCATTAGTTATGCAACTTTTGATTTTGTAAATTTCAAACATCACTTTTGTTCATACAAATATAAATATCGCTAAAATTGTTCGAATGAATAGCAATCACATAACATGAACATGATCTTATTGTATAAATATCCAATAAAGAAAAATAGGCAATTTTTCACGTAAGTAAATGTAACACATGCTACACATAACATAATTACTCTAGCATAATTTATGAATCAAAAGGTAGCAGAACCATTATAGGAGCAAAAGGAAACTCTTGCCAAGTCTGTAATCTTTGTACAGACTAGCATGAATCTTTCCCTAAGAGAATTGGACATTTGTAATCTTTCTTCAGCATCATCATCACACTATAACTAAGTTGGCAAAAGCAAAGATTATCACATGTAACTCAAGAGCGAGAAAATAAACTTTCAAGACAACGCAGAACTTAAGAGTGAATTCTCCACTTGCATATGTATAAACTTTCATCATCATCAAACTATTCAGGATTGGCTCTGAAAGCCATAGTTTTTAATGTCTTGAGGTTTCAAAATAAAAGTCTTTCAAAATTAAATAAACACCCACAAATCAGCTTTTGACTCAAAACTTGCTTTTTGGCAAAAAAAAAAAAAAACTTTGGTCGACTGAATTTGGACGTGTTTCTTATTCGTAATTCAAAAACATGCTACGTCTAAAAGAAGAATGACAACTAAGAAGGATGTCAGGAAGGAGATAAGGAGAAGGTGGAAAATGGTTGATAGAAGAAATTACATCAGGCCAAGTCTCTGTGATAAATTCCACGATATCATAAGCTATGTCTCCTTGAACATCAATCTGTTCCTTCTCTGTTGGACCCTGAAATGAACAAGGAATAAAAAGTTTTATCATTCAGAGGAACAAAAGGTGATGAATTTGGTTAATCATAGGAGGCATTTGGTGCACCTTAACAACAGATGCTCCAGTAGCAAACTTCTTCCCAAGCTTTTTGGAAGCATCACTCAATTTAATACCTGAACATAAATATTTCATCATAAAAGATACAACTAGCAACTTTAGCTATTAGTAATCAACGCAAAAAACCACATGATAATGATTTGAAGTCAACAAAGCATCAGGCTTACCAAATAGGTCCAATCCTTTAATAATGGTGATACTTTTGCGCTTGTTGCGAACAACCTTCTCAATTACAACTTCTTGTCTTGCCTATACGGAATAATGCAAAGTGAAATAAAAATTCCATGCAGTCATGCCAGATCATTATAATTTTAGTTAAAAATTAAATCCAGCACAAAATCATCTCATGAACTAAAAGGCCAATAGTCACTAATATTTTTCCTCAATGAGACAAAAACCATCCAACAAACGTGTTCTATAAGCACTTCGCTCTTACAGTTTCACTTCATCCACACATCTTTGCCATCATATAACAAAAAGCAAACCTCTAATGCAAGCCACTTTGGGATTCCAAGTTACAGAGGAGGTGAAAAATATCACAGAAAGCAAATGTGTCACATACATGATCAAATGCAATAAAGCAAATTGAGCATCATAAGTTACAGAGGAAGCCACAATCTCATTTCTGAAACGGAAGCATGTCGATGATGGTTGCTAGTTAACTTATCAAAACAATTTAATTTTATGAATTGAAATTTCACATGCGTTTGGCCAATCTTAAATGCAATGCTATCAAAGAATGAAAAGATTCCAAGACACACAAACAAGTCCTTACTTTCTTCTTGATTTTTCCACCTGGAAGCCTTTTCACTTCTTCTTGCTTAGATGATGATGTCTCTCCTGAAACCAAAAGGCAATGAACAAAAAGATAAAATTTTGGAGAACAAAAGTAATCATGCCCCGTGTAATGTTTCTCGACACAAACACCCATTAAAATCTCATACTGGGTAAGTGTACAAAACAAAAGTTACCAGAGTGAACAGAAGAAGCTGACCCATCAGCACCAATTGAGGAAATTCCAACTGAGTGCAGTTGCTCCGAAACCCTCCCAGCCTCCTTTTCGTCAGCCTCTGCCAACCCAAATGAAAAGATCAATTCTTTACGTCTTAAAATCAGTCATTACAGCAGGAAACAAGCAGAGTCTTCTGGGTTTTCGAGATTGAAACAAAAAAATAAATAAATAAAAGTTCATACCTTTAAGGAGATCAGGGTAGAGTTCAGGGGCGTTTTTGATGAGCCAAGGCTTGCATTTCTCGAAATCAGACCCGAATTCACAATACTCTGCAGGGAGAGAGCATGTTGGGCAGTATAACACTTTCACTGGATCAGGTTTCTCTGCCATGGAATTCTGGGAGTTTTGATAGGGGTGATCGGGATTAATTTAAGTACTATGAAATATTATTTGATGCCCAGACCAGAGGGGAGGAAGAGAACCTGATTCTTAATGACACATCTAAATTCTTAAAGTTTTTATATTGCTTTTTTTTTTTTCTTAATGTTTAGCACTATTTTTACATAAAATATCAAGGAACCCTAACATACTAATTAATTTTATATTTTTACAGTAAATTATAAAATTATAAACAATTAACAATACTCGATTTATTTTTACATTTTAAAAAAATAATTTTTTTTATTTTTTTATTTTAAATTAATATTTTTTAATATTTTTATATTATTTTAATGCGCTGGTATTAAAAATAGGTTTTAAAAAAATAAAAAAAATATTATTTTAATATATTTTTAAGTAAAAAATACTTTAAAAAACAATCACAGTCACACTTCCAAATACACTGTATCATCAAATCTAACCAATAATTTTTTTTAAAATAATTAAAAATATAATATTTAATGAAAAGTAATAATTAGAATAAATATAGAAACAAAATATATTTATAGTCAATTGAAATGAATAAAAAAATGAAATTAATTTAAAACAATAAAACAACTCAATCTTTCACTTAAAAATGAGTTGCTGTCCCTTTTTTTAATTTGATAATCCATTTTCGTAAATTTCATAAATATAATCTCATTTTCTTTTCATTCATCAAGCCTTAAGAGATACTTGCCTATTGGCATGTTATATTTTTTCCATTAAAGCAAAAGAATATATTATCTTAATTTTTAATTGGATTTTGCCATGTGTTTTGATTATTTATTTTAGAAATCAAAAGGTCGCCACATGAACATTAACCAAATTTATTTTTATATTCATTGAATTTAGTTTTTCTAATTAACATTCTACATGAGCTTTTACTTTATAATGCAAATTATTAAGTGTTGAACGAAATTAATTTAAGAAATAGAAGAATTAAAGGATATCGGTTTATAAAACTATAGTTTTTACACCCGGTCCGATCCAAGACCTGGGTTCCAAGTTTTGACTAGGTCAACGGGTTTTGACCGGATCACCTAAGTCAATTTTTTTTTAAATCAAAACGACGTCGTTTTAGTAAAAAAACAAAAGTTAACGGATTGTAACTAAGTTTTTGACTGGATCTAGCCGGGTCAATCCGCCAGGTTACACCGAATTTTTCTTTCTTCTATATTTTCTTTAACCCAACCCGGTTTCAGCCTTGGATCGACCCGCCGGATCCGGCTGGATTTCAAAACTATATATAAAACTTTTGGGTTATATCTCATGAGTAACTTTACTTTAGTCTCTTTTACGTTCAACCTTACTCTCTATAACCCTTCAAATAAATTATGCATTTTGAGTTTTATTTTGTCTTTAATTTTGAATAAGGAAAAAAAAAAAAAAAGGCAAGTGAAAAGGAATCAAACGTAACTCAAATAAGTAGAGCACCCGTATATGTAAGCACGGGACAAACACTAGTTCTTAATTAATAATTAATAATTATTTTTTTTATCTTTATGAATCACAATTATAAAGTAAAGTTATAAACTTAGACTTTTTTTTTTTGAGAGTGAATGTAACATTATAAAACTAAGATGCTTTTTTTGTAATTTAAAAGCTATAATATAGTAAAGAAAAATAAACGTTGGATAATTAGGCTTGGTTTGACAAAATTTACAATAATTATATATATTAAAAAATTAAAAAATATAGGGAAAATACCGGGTCAAATGGTAACACAAGTAAACTTTGTTTGAATATTTTTATAAGAAAATTTATTAAGGAGTTGATAACACAAGTAAAATTTATTAAGGAGTTGTTATAAAAAAAATATAATGTTTTTTTAGTTTATTTTAATTTTCTTTTAATTGCATGACTAAACTTTATATGTTGTTTTAATTGCCCTTTTAATTGCATGCAATACAAAACATTCTATGCTTAAAAACGAACACAATTGTGCCCCTTAACCACTCATCTCACCCAAGCCATAATGGACTAGCACTTTTCCCTCCACTGTTGATTGTTAAAGTAACCAATAAGGAGAAAAAAAATTTATGAGGCAATAGACATGAACCAAAATAGTAAAAAAAAAACAAAAAAAAAAGAAAAAGAAACAAAAGATAATGTCCTTTCTTAGAGAACATAGAAGAGCATTGTCGCTAGGGAAAGGAAGAGGTGAAGGAGCCACTTTAGATCCATCAATTTTAGCTTTTTAATCAGTGACACGCGTGGTACACACGCCACCACTATTCTAACAGTTTTTTAACTTGATTTTAGTTAATTTTTGTACATGCTTAACATATCAGAAGGTTGATTAATAAACTCATAATATATTTTGGACAAATTTCTATAACATTGTGAATTTTAGGACAAAATGATTATTGTTGTGTATATTTTTGGACTGTTTGGATATTATTTGATTTGAATTCATGTGTGTTTTTTGTTTGATAATTTGTGTTGAATTGCGAGTTTATTTTTAGGGTTGTGATGTCTAATTGAATATTAAATGTTGGTTCATGATTTAGGGTTGAGTTTATGTCGACTTGAATATTAAATCTTGATCTAAGGGTTATGCTTAGATTGATGTTGATTTATTTGAATTAGCCTGAATTTTGAATATAAGTTTATGAAATTAGTAAGACTTTTGTGAATGTTTGGAGTTGTTTGGTTTTAAGTTGATGAACAATAATTTGTCTTAAATTGATAAGAATCAATCCCCTTATTTAGACTCTAAAATCAATTAGGGTTTCTAATGATCAAAATACTAGATGGCAACTCTATTTTTTTTTTTTTTTTTACTAATAAGAAATAAGAATTCCTAGTTCTTTCCCCTATCACCGAAAAGATCTTGATCCGAGAAGACGATCATCGCGACGCCGCACACGTGCGATATAAGACACAATAAACATTAATTAGAATGGTTCATTTACCATTGAATGTGGTTATTAACATGTTAATTTAATTATTAATAGATGAATAAATTATTAATTTCAAGGAAATTTGAAATGGAATATTATTCCCAAATTTATGCTTAATTATGACAAAAAAAAAAGAAAGAGAGATTTATAAGTTCTTATCAATGAGTTAAAAACTTAGTTATGATGGTGAAATGGAAATGTGGATTTTGTGTGGAGAGAGATTTGAAGTTTTTACAATGTACGTGTTGGTATATGTGAGACCACGGGATTGGTGTTAAACACCATATCTTTTTTAATTTAAAATTGATATTTTCAAATAATATATGTTGAGCTAGTTATCATAGTTTAGGGACTAGCGCTCGGTTTGAGTGTGTTGAGCTAGTTATTCTGATTTAGGAACTAGCACCTAATTTAGGCAAGTTGAGCTAGTTATCCCAATTTAGGGACAAACACTCAGATTGGGGAAATGCGGATAACTATACTAGATATAAGGTTTAAGCTTGGTTTCAGTCATAGATAAAAGTTCATTTGATAATGAAAAGGTGTTTAAGAGAGGACTAAAATTTATTTGTATCATAGAGATGAGAAGCCTATCAAGGGTTGTTTAATTAAGTTAAATTAAAGAATTTTTACGTGTTGCATATTTATTTTATATTATATTTTAAGAGTGATAAATTTTATATGAAACAAATTTCAAGTACCTTGCAGCAACATATTGGTCCATTGTTGTTTTAGGAGTTTCACTTTTGTATTAATTTTTGTAATGTAACAAATTGTTAGCTCATTGTATGTAAACATGTCCTAAAATGTTATATTTTAGATTTAATTTAGAATGTTATAAAATCATCTTGGATGATGTAATGTTAATTATTTTTAAACTAGGATAATTTAAATTATGTCTTGACATGAGTTTGCTTTAAATTCTTAGATAGGCTAAACTATACTTTGATTTTATTTAATAATAATTCTATCCTTTGAAAAATGTCAATAATGAAAGTTTTGTCTTGAATTATAAATTAAAGATGCTAAAAACATTAATTGTTGGATGATATTGAGAATGTGAAAATCTTGGAAGGTGGGACACTGAATTGGTGAAAATATTGGATGATGAGAAAAGTTGAAATCTTTATTTGTAGGGTGTGAAAAATTGATTGAGTCGATAACTTGGTAATGAAATAAATAGGAGAAACTCTACCAAAGTTTTTGAAAAATAAAAATCTATGCACTATTAGCGATTATATAACAAGTATATATGGAATATCATGTGATTAAATTTGAGGTTAAATTTATTGTAGTAGATAAATAATTCTCATATAAACCTAAGGAAAAGGAAGAGACATAGAAGAAGAAGTTTGGTGAAGAGGAACCTAAATGTACTGCTGGCAACGAAAATTAGAAGTGAAGGCAAGATGTAAGGGTTCAATATCAAATTTATGTGTTTTTATTTGTGAGGGGAATCATTTTGTGAAGGACTACCAAAAAAAAGGATAACTAAATGCTATCTTAGTGGAGGATGATGTTAAGAAATAGCATACACAAATCCAATGTATGTGTTAAATGGCTGAATTAGAGGATTTGATAAAAGGTTCAGCCTGATCAAGGGGGATTTGGCTTGGTCATACTACCTTGGGCGAGGGAGAATTGGGGGAGTTCTATGCATCTTAGTGAAGAAACATACCTTGGTGAAGGAAACAAAATTGGTTGTTATACGATGGACACAAGCAACAATATTGTCTATTTTCTATACTTACAAGTTGCATATCGAGTTTGGAAAGTTGAATGAAATTATGAGGGTTCATTTGAGTTTTTTCAAATCTCTATATGGTTTTATTTATAAAAAAAAATGATGAAATACTGGGATGCTTATAGAAAGGGGTAGAATATTAAGATTATAATTCATTCATCTCTATATGGTTTTGTTTAAAAAGAAAGGGATAGAATACTGGGATTTTTATAGAAAGGGTCCAAATTTCATTAAAAAAAAAAAACAAGCTTACAAATGAATGAATTAGCATTTAGGATTGCAAAGGGAATGATTATTATTTGTGTGTGATGAGAAGTGTTGCATATAGTTTTCTAGAGATCATGAAATTGGTCTCAAACACATTGATTTGATTTTATAGAAAATAATCAAGACTCTAAAGATAAACAAAGTTATAACAAGGTTCAAAACAGGTTGATGATGGATTTTATAGAAAACAAGTAAGACCCTAAAGAGGAACAAAGTCATAGTAACAGGTTCTTGCTAGCACAAATATAAACTAGGATGATAGACAGTCTAAGTCATAACAAACACAGCTAACCTCATAACAATAAGACTAGCAGTTGGCCGAGGAAGTTGCATCGGTGTTGTGGGTGGCATTTATAGCATAATAATAGGTGGTTATGGAGGTTATGAACATGACTAGTTATGGATAAACATGATCAAATCATGAGAGCATGGCTGGATAGACATGAGACATGGATAAAGCTATTCTTGACGCCATTAAGTTCATGAGAACATGGGGGAATAATAATACTAACTTACTAGAAAAAAAAGACCCTCATATTCCAAACTATCCAAGTAATGATAGAAAAAAAAACCCCACAAGTTGTTAACAAACCTACTTATTTTTATCATTGTTTTTCCTTTAAATGACCATTTTGTTGGCTTTCATGTATTTAAATTAATCCTTTTAAAATATAAGAAAATAATCATTATGCTATTATTGCATGACAAGAATTGTAAGAAACTCATTACTTGTTACAACCATTTAGTGGACATGCCGAATAAGAATTGAACTTGTGTAACAACCAAACTGATACCATTTAAGTTGATGAGGTCTTAATAACCAAAAAGGATGCTCACATTCAAAGATTATTGAATATAATTCTCAGACTTCTCTTCCTAGTTTATCATCAATATTAACTTCAAAAAACAAAAAGAAAAAAAACTTGTCAATATTTCTTTTTTGTTGTTTCTAATCTAATGGTTTCTCAAATATTAGACAAGGATAAACCCTCTCTGGACATTTCTTTACCTTCATAAATTGAAGAAGAAACTCTAGTGTCTTTTTAACACAAGTTATGACCATCACAGCGGAATAAGAATTGAACTTGTTACAACTATTTAGTGGACATGCCGAATAAGAATTGAACTTGTGTAACAACCAAACTGATATCATTTAAGTTCATGAGGTCTCAATAACCAAAAAGGATGCTCACATTCAAAGGTTATTGAATATAATTCTCAGACTTCTATTCATAGTTTATCATCAATATTAACTTTAAAAAACAAAAAGAAAAAAATACTTGTCAATATTTCTTTTTTGTTGTTTCCAATATGATGGTTTCTCAAATATTAGACAAGGATAAACCCTCTCTAGACATTTCTTTAGCTTCATAAATTGAAGAACAAACTCACTGTCTTTTTACCACAAGTTATGACCATCACAGCGGAATAAGAATTGAACTTGTTACAACCATTTAATGGACATGCCGAATAAGAATTGAACTTGTGTAACAACCAAACTGATATCATTTAAGTTCATGAGGTCTCAATAACCAAAAAGGATGCTTACATTCAAAAGTTATTGAATATAATTCTCAGACTTCTCTTCCTAGTTTATCATCAATATTAACTTCAAAAAATAAAAAGAAAAAAAAACTTGTCAATATTTCTTTTTTGTTGTTTCCAATATGATGGTTTCTCAAATATTAGACAAGAATAAACCCTCTCTAGACATTTCTTTAGCTTTATAAATTGAAGAACAAACTGTAGCGTCTTTTTACCACAAGTTATGACCATCACAGCCGAATAAAAATTGAACTTGTTACAACCATTTAGTGGACATGCCGAATAAGAATTGAACTTACATAACAACCAAATTGATACCATTTAAGTTCATGAGGTCTCAATAACCAAAAAGGATGCTCACATTCAAAAGTTATTGAATATAATTCTCAAACTTCTCTTCCTAGTTTATCATCAATATTAACTTCAAAAAAAAAAAAAACTTGTCAATATTTCTTTTTTGTTGTTTCCAATATGATGATTTCTCAAATATTAGATAAGGATAAACCCTCTCTGGACATTTCTTTACCTTCATAAATTGAAGAACAAACTCTAGTGTCTTTTTACCACAAGTTATGACCATCACAGCCTTCAAAACACTCACTTGTTTTAATGACATTTTTCTTGTGTTTAGAGAAACTATCTGTAACATCCCACATCGAAAGAAGAGTGTCCAGAGTTAGGGCATATTAAAACAGTGGGTACCTAACCTTGTAGGTCGCGTTTTGGAACCTGTGGGCTGTCAGGAACAAAACCGTGAGGCGTGGAAGCCGGGTTGGGCTGAGTCATAACAGACACTATTCTGCAAGGGAGAGTGGCTCGGGTATGTAATACCATATGTAAGGCCCTGGCCCTGGACACTCTTCTTTTGATGTGGGATGTTAATCTATCTCTCCAATTCTTCAAGCTTTCGGGTTATTTCTTGGAGATCCCCACCTTAAGAATGAGTCGTCATCGGCTCTGATACCATATGTAAGGTCCGACCCACTCTCCCTTGCAGAATATTGTTCGCTATGGCTCAGCCTAACCCGGCTTCCACGCCTCACGATTTTGTTCCTGGCAGCCCACATACCTCAAAACGCGTCCTACAAGGTTAGGTACCCACTGCCTTAATATGCCATGGCTCTAGACACTCTTCTTTTGATGTGGGATGTTACAATCCCCCCACCTTAAGAACGACTCGTCCTCGGCTCTGACACCATATGTAAGGCCCGGCCCACTCTCTCTTGTAGAATATTTTCCACTATGACTCAGCCCAACTCGGTTCCACGCCTCACGGTTTTGTTCCTGGCAGCTCACAGGCCCCAAAACGCGTCCTACAAGGTTAGGTACCCACTGCCTTAATATGCCCTGGCTCTGGACACTCTTCTTTCGATGTGAGATGTTAAACTATCTCTCCAGTTCTTCAAGCTTTCGAGTTATTTCTTGGAGATCCCAATCTTATTATTGATGAATTTGTGCATGAAATTTTGCCTTTTTAGCAACACTTATTAGTTTCTTCAATCCATCAAATCAAATTAGGCTTCTTCTAGGATTTATTTTTTAAAAAATTAGCACAATAAATTAAAAATATTGGCAGATAGCACAATTGGAAAAAAGTTAGTGAAATAATATAGTTTGTACATGTCACGATTGAAAAAACATGATATTTATAGCTTACCGCTATTCAAAATAGAGACATAAAAAAATATTAAATGGACAAGAGAGAGGATAGATGAAAGGAAGAAAGAAAAGACCTCGGAGACACTCTGAGACTTCGATTACGATACCACTGGTACCATAAAAAAGATCTTAACAAAACAAATCCAACAACATCAATGAAAGTCATCAATAATGACCTGAGTGAGCCATATTTGCTACCAAAGATGAGTGAGCCACCCACCACCTATGGGCGGCAAATATGGCACACTCGGGTCACCTTTTGTGACCTTTATTGGTGTTATTGAATTTATTTCATCAAGTTCTTTCTGATGGTATCGGTAGTGTCATAATCAAAACTTTGGTGTATCGCTAGGGTCTTTTTCTTCTTCTTCTTTTTTTGTTCTTTCTTTTTCTCTGTACTCTTTTCTTCTCATTTAATGAATTTTTATGGATGTCATTATTCTAAATAAAAACAATATATAAATATAATGTTTTCCAATCACAACATTTATAAAACTATGCTATTTTGTCAATTCTTTTTTCAATTGTATTATTTCACCAATATTTTTTTTAAAAAAAGTGAAAATAAGCAAAAATAACCTCATGTTAGCACCAAATTGTCTATCTCAAAATTCACCACCATCATTTCTTGACAAATAATAAAATGATTTGTGGTTATTGATAGGTTCAACTTTCTTAGAGACTAATCATAAATATTGATGGAGTTTTATTTTTAAATGGAATAAAAGTGATGGTTAAAATTAAATTACAAGATAAGTTCAACTTAATTGTAAAAGAGCTGGTAAATGATAACAAGTTAGGATATAATTTGTTTGATTGGTTTGAATGATGACTATAAGAATTACATATACTTATAGTGGTGGATAAATAAACACCACATAGATAAATACTAGCTACCTCACTCGTGTTATGTTGTGGATCATAATAAAAAATTTCTCGACATCATAAAAAGAAAGTGCAAGTATCATTAATGAGTTTTCTAGCAATAAGAAAAATATTAATTGTGAACTCACAATTTGGTGTATGTTAAATATGATAAAAAAAACATAAGTTTTTCTTTAAATTACAATTTTGAATTATTTTCTTACTAGAATATTTGTTTTTAGACAACATTCTATCATTATCACATAAACAAGTTTCAATTAAAAAAAACATCCTGGTAATTTTGATGTGATTATATTAAAACCCACAAGAGTAACATCGTACTTGTGCATTGCCATGAGGAACTCTTTGGCAGCATCATTAAATTTTGCGTAGCAACTCAACCTTGAAACATCCCAACCTAAGTCATTGCCTAACCTAAGCTCGTGGTGGTTGATTCGATATGACCAGGTCAGCTTGGCAAGTCAAAAGACAACTCAAATGATTAATAAAAATCTGATTTAACTTAAAACATACACGATGAAATCTTTTTTTTCAATATAGAGACTATGACATATCGGATCAATGCGTGTCTACCTGAGCTGACCTGTCAAACTTATGATTTAGGTTATGGACTCAACTGAGTTTCATAACTTTGTTTTTCAAAACTATTTTTATTTAACTATACAATCACTAAAGCCAAAAAAAATCATTTGCTATTTTTTTTATATAATAAACATATTATATTTGTAATTAATTAACTTTTAATAAAATCACACCTAAATGTTGAAAAAAAATAATAAACCAAAAACAGGCTAGGAAACTTGGCATAGAGAGCCAATTGCGACTGATCTATAAATTGAAAAGGTCAGATATGCATACCTAGCCTTTTTTTTTGTTAGCTCCTAAAAAAACAAAATAATCTAACAACACGTTGTTTAGAAACCCAAAATCCGACTACCAGATAGAAGGTTAAAAAACAAGGACGGAGACTTTTGAAAAAAAAAAGATTTTCAACCTATTTTAATCTAAAACATCTAATAAACACCCTAATAACCTAAAAAAAAAAACAATCTTCCAACTAAAAACACGTCAAGATTGGTAAAAAAAATACAAAATCAAGTTGAAAAACAATCCATGTCAATCTTGATATATATATATATATATATATATATATATATATATATATATATATATATATATATTTGCAAGATAAAAGGTTAAAAAAAAAAACTAAAAAAAGCTTCTCTTATCAAATAAAACTTGTTGATACCAAGAACATCTTGTTTCATCATTGGATTTTGATCAACCATTGAATTTTTTTTCTTCACTAATTTTTAATGATTTTTTCTTTTATATTTTAATTAGTACTGAAAATAAATAAAATAAAGTTTTGAATCCAAATGAAAATTACAAAAAGTAAAGAGACCAAAATTAAACCCCGGCAATTTCACAATAAAAGCAAGTAGAATAAAAACCTTGTTTACATATAATGAGATGACATGCCTGCGCGCTGCCGCGGGCTTATAAAATAAATACACTTAATAGCGTTATAATTGTGAACCAGCGCTAGATAAGTAATAGAAATTAAAGGTATGATGGAGCAAATATTTCATGATGAAAAAAAAAGTTATGTTGGTGATCAAAAACTTAGAAACTAAACAAAATAATTTGTAGCAATTTACCGTGTTTTGTGAGGAAAAATATAGTGCTTTCGCCACATGATTTAACTTTTCAGTTAATAAAAAGAAAAAAAAATTACAAAGCTAAATTCTCTACCAACTTAATATTAAAAAAAACCAACAAAGATAATTTTGGAAGGAAAAAAACCCATGAGAAAAAACGTTGTAGCAATTGACAATGTTTTGTGAGGAAAACTATAGCGCTTTTCCCAATAAAATAAAATAAAAAACCATTTAGAGAAATATTGTAGTAATCCACAGTGTTTTGTGAGAAAAACTACAACGCTTTCCTCATATGATTTAGTTTTACTATAATTATAATTCTTAACCAACTCAATATTTTAAAAAAAATCGACAAAGATAATTTTGGAAAAAAATCGTAAAAAAATCACATGGAAAAACACTGCAACAATTCACAGTATTTTAAAGAAAAAAATTACAAAACTAAATTCTTAATTAGCTCAATATTAAAAAAAAATTGACAAAGATAATTTTAGAAAAAAAATAAAAAAACAAACACCAAAAAAAAAATCATGTTGGAAGCATTGTAGCAATTCACAATGTTTTGTGATGAAAGCTACAGTGCTTCCCTACATGATTTAGCCTTATTTGTAATGACTTGTAATTATAATTTACAAACAACTCAATATTAAAAAAATAAAATTAAAAAAGATAATTTGAAAAAAGTTATAACAAAAAACCATACAGAGAAACACTGTAGCAATCCACAATGTTTTATGAGCAAAGCTACAATGTTTTCCCCACATAATTAAGCTTTATTACAAAGTTAAATTCTAACCAACTAAATATTAAAAAAAATAAAATCGACGAAGATAATTTTAGAAAAAATATCACAAAAAAAAAGAAAACACAAAAGAAACTGGAAGAAAACTATGTGAGGAAAAACTGTATCAATCCATAGTGTTTTGTGAGGAAAAACTTGCATTTACTTGTAATTGCAATTCTTAACCAGCTTAACATTTAAAAAATAAAATTGACAAAGATAATTTTAGAAAAAAAATTATAAAAACAGAAAAAAATCATGTGGGAAAAAACACTTAGCAATCAACAGTAATTTTCAAAAAAAGTTACAGTGCTTTCCTAACATATTGTAACTATAATTTTTAACCAGCTTAATATTAAAAAATAAAATAAAAAAAAGATAATTTTGGAGAAAAAAACCATGCGGAGAAACACTGTAGCAATCAACAATGTTTTAAAGAAAAAAAATTACAAAAATAAATTCTCAATCAGCTCAATATTAAAAAAAATCGACAAATATAATTTTAAAAAATAAAAAAAATAAAAATGAAAAACTATATAGAAAAACATCGCAGCAATTCACAGTATTTTAAAGAAAAAAATTACAAAGCAAAAATTTTAACCAAGTCAATATTTAAAAGGTAAAATCAACAAAAATAATTTTGAAAAAAAAATAAATAAAAAAAATAGGAAATTTTAAAAACAAAATTTGAAAAAAAAAGAAAAAAAAGAAAAAGGAAAAAAATTAAAAAAAAAAAAGGTGAAGAATTACTGTGGATCCTTTATATGGAGGAGGCTTCAATTGTTTTTTTTTTTTTTTTTATCCTTTTTGAAATTGAGCTGCATATTTATGAGATTGGTTCGTTTAGTTTTTGGATTAGGATAAAATAATTCATAATCTACTCTGCTGGTTGATGTGGTCCTCTCTTGTTTCTGCTTAATATCGCAGTGAAAGGATTGGTAGAACGTGAAGTGCTGCTATCTTCCCATTTAGCCTCTGTGTTTTTTCCCCTTAATAGGCTTTAAATCCCTTACAAGTTTTTGGCTTTTTTTAAACTTCATTATTGCAGAAACACTGTTTGCAATTGTTCATTGCCAAAGTTTTAGCTTTTAAAGACGAGCCTGTCTTTCTTGTCAACTGGAATTGTCCCTCTTACTCTGATCTTCTATCAATCTGCTATCATTCCTTTATAGCCCCATTTGAAACAATTTCTGCCTTCCCAAATCCTATTCACTGGTGCAAAATCAATTTGTTGCTGACGTTCTTCTGTTCCAGCATATTCTTCTAGCTGTGAAAGCACTGAGATTTCTCTTTTCCGTTGGATTTTTTTTTAGTTCTGTTTAATTTTAGATAGTTGATTGAAGCATACAGACTCATCTCCCCTAGCGGGCAATGGAAGATTGAAGCAGACAGCCTCGTCTCCCCTAGCGGGCAATGGAACCTCTCTTTCCGTCTCTATTTTCAACGCATTGAAAGAGGTCTGCATCGTGGAGAATATCAGAAGAGAGGCCTCCTGTTGATTCTTTTGATTTCATTTCTTAATGATACGGTGAAGGTACGAACCACAGGGCAGTTTGGCTGGCAATTGGCAACGGAGAGTGATCTGGAATTTGGGAAGAAGCCAAGAATGTGAATGGTGGTTTTCATTACCACTTGACACTTGGATTTGTGTCCTGTGGGATTAATAGAGATCTTGAAAATCAAGATGATGGTTTTATTCTTTATACAGCTATGATTGGAAGACTTTGAGACGGCTCTACGAATCAGCCTGAGCCCACCTACTCAATGAGATACCAGTGCTTCCAAAATTAAGTTTATAAAATCCTTTTTATTCGAAAATATATTATAATAATATATTTTTATTTTTTAAAATTATTTTTAATATTTACATTTGAAAACATAAAAAATATAATCTAAAATTAAAAAATTAAAATTTTAAAAAAATACTTTTACAACGTAAAAATATACATATAGTAGCACTAATATAGTCAAAATCCCAATTAAAGGCACCAAGGAAAAATAATTACAATATTAAATCTGTGATAAATCAGTAACACCCATAATTATTGGTAACTATATTTTTTTAACTTTTAAAATTCATTAAAAAAAGGTGAATGAGAATTTTAAAACTATATTTTTTTTTTCAGATTTTCACTCTCTTTCTCACCTCGTATTTTTAGTGTTTTCTTTTCATTTTATGTTTTGATTTTTCTTTTAAATCTAGAGTTTAGATTCATATTGCTGAGATATATTTGAGTTTTATATTATTTTTTTAATTTAAAGATCTTGGCTTATAAGTGCATTTAAACCACAGTGGTGGTGTTAGAATCTTAAGAGACATATTGTATATATTTTAGTTGCATAAGTAATGAGCAATAAGGCTTTAATAACAAATTATTCATCTTTGACGGCAACAACAAAAGTAAGATTCATTTTTTTAAAGTATTTTAACAAGTAAGTAGTTTGTTTTTTTTTTATTTTAATTTAAGCATAGTTGATTTAAGCATGTTTTTCTTGAGTTTATAGATTTAAAAACATTAGATTGCTTTAAAATTAAGAGCAATAAATAAATTAAAAGTAAGATAAACATGTAAATAAAATAGTAAAGATAAATAAGCATACGAATTGTAAAAAACATAGTAAATATAATAAAATAAGTTGCGTAAAAGATAAAATACAAAGTTGTAAATAACTCATGAGTTAAAATACAAGCAAGATAAGATTCTCAGGAGCTTGGAAGAGATCTTGTAAATAACTCATGAGTCAAAATTTCTATCATCTTGGTCCATGGTTTTTGTCTCAAACATCGGCCTCTTGATCTATTCTAGTCGAGCTATAACTACTCTTGTCAAGAAATCCATTACCACATTGCAACCGAACAATAATTATATATATATATATATATATATATATATATATATATATATATATATATATATAACTGGTCTAAAAAGGACTTTAATGGATCCGGAACTAAAAGGCATAGATGATTTCTACATCGAAATGATCTTTTTGGGGACAAAGTGGTAGCCAATTGTTTTTTATTTGCTAGGAGAGGGATAAATTGAAAAAATAGAGGATGAAAATAAAAAATATATAAAAAAAATAGATTACAAACTAAAAGGTGGTGCGTAACATTCATTGTGAAGCTCCTACTCCCCGTATAAAAACTTTTCAACACTTATAGATTTTAAAAATTTAATTTTGGTACAAAATTTTATTATTTTAATTTTTTAAATTTTAGTTTGAGAGAAGAGAAAGAGTATATGGATTATGGTGGTGGTGAAAGAAAACATCAGTTTATGCCGAATTTAACCACTAAAAAAGTTAATCTTAGTGCTAATAGAAGAGTTCCATTTGAATATTTTTCACCTTTAAATTGGTTGGGAAAATAAATATGACCTCAGGAAGTTTTGGAATTTAGGTTTACTTTTTTCTTGGTTCATTTTTTAGGTTATTTGAATGTATAAACATATTTATTTAAATCTTTATGGTGTTTTTTGGGTCAAATTATGGTTTAAAAATAAAATTTTAGGTGTAAAACACCCATGCCCCGATTTCTAGTGACTAGATAGTAGACAACGTGTCGTTTATTTTTTTAAAAAAGAAAAAAATATCAAAGCCTAGGCACGTAGGCGCGGTTGACAGACTCATGCACCTAGTCTTTTTTTATTAAGGCCTGAAAGAGATGGGTCACTCAGACCCGCATGCCTAGGTTTTTTTTGGTTAATTTCATCATTTGATTTTGTTTTTTTATATATATATTTTCAATTTTATTGTTTAATATTTGGTTTATTTTAAATAGATATTCATAAGTTGTTTTGTTTTACATTCCATTAAATTATTATGGTTTCAAATAAATATTTTTTTCATTTTTTTAATGCTTGATTTTGTGAGATTCTATTTTTATTTTTATTTTTTTAGTAATCCAAGTTGTTTTTAAACTCACCAAGTTGACTGGGTCACATTAGGTTAACTCCCACAAGTTTTTTTTTTTTTT
>Ga0325402_1000629_pt1 | contig 25637 bp, 22 predicted proteins | sample PopdelMetagenome_22_FD_207212 | JGI IMG/M metagenome (GOLD analysis project Ga0325402, IMG submission 207212) | Populus deltoides microbial communities from Bellville, Georgia, United States - Xylem-PdKOR-R3 | ecosystem: Host-associated > Plants > Phyllosphere > Stem > Wood/Secondary xylem...
GAATATATTGTTTAGAAGACAATTATCCTAATCGTTGTACTACAAGCGATTCTTTTATGGTTTTTGTGGAAAAGCTACTAAAAACATTTTTCTCATAATATTCAAAACAAAGAGATAGATGGTCCACATTACATTTCCCATCGAGCTATTTTTTTTAATGTCAGGTACTATTTAAAGAAGAAAAAAAATTTATGATTATAATCATCAACTCAATTAGGTCTAATAATATAGTTTTATTTAATATTATGATAAAAAAAACAATGACATTAAATGGATTTAAAAAAAAAAGTAATCATGATGATCGCACAAAAAAACACTCACCAAAAAGTAAAATATTATTAAGTGTAATTCCAAGACAGCCCCATACTAAATGATAAAATTAAAAAAAAAATAATGATGTTCAATTCTCAATAATTCAAATATAGAAGGATGAAATTGAAAAAAAATCAACAAAAAGAACAAAAAAAAAAAATAAAACACAAGCAAAATCGAGTAAGTCTGCTAAACCTCATAAACTAGATAATGTGAATGGGAAAACCTAACAAATGGAAAAATAAGAAAAACTATGAAGCCCAATTCTTAAATAAGCGAAATGTTCAAGGATAAAATAAAAAATATTCATTCTATAAAAAAGCGATCCAAAAAAAAGATTGGAGTCAATCCGAGATAACCTATCTAACTCACGATTCAGGTTATGAGATTGTATAACTCCATAGAAAGGAAAGCAAAGAAAATTATCGAAGCCTAATTTCAGCAAACTCAATGTATAATGATGTAACTGAAAAGAAAAATCAATGTAAAAAAAAAAAGATCTAAAAAAAGATTGATGTAAGCCTAAGTTAACCTTTCAAATGCGTGACGCGTGACCCGGTTATGGGACCATGATTACTCAATAAAAAAATCATGAAGCCTAATTCCCAATAAACTCAATGTTGAAGAATAAAATGGAAAAAAAAATTAATTTTAAAAAATAACCCAAACCAAATAATAACAATCAAAACAATGAGGACCAAATTTAACACAAAAACAAAGTGACACACCTTTCATTTTTGGCTAGGACAATGCAATTCCTAAGGAGAGGAGAGAGAAAAGAAGGAGGATTAAAAAATTGTCGTTGAAGCCTCACCGTCATCCCTCTACCAACATGCATTGCCTTTGTCAAATGACCTCGCTGCACTATGTCCAATGCCACCAAGGAATCTGACATTTGACCACTTGATAAAGTCACAAGTGTCGTTAGAATACGATAGGCTTCCTCAACATGGTTGTGCGAGCATTGCATGCACTAGCCAAGTTGTCCCATTTATTGATGTCATCCCACCATATTTGTTTTTGTATCAATTTTGATCCTTTTAATCTTAATTATTTCACATCATCATAATTTTATTTTATTTTTCCAAACTAAACATCAATGAAGTACCATAATTTTCTCTTGATATTGTGGGATTTTCATATTTAGGTAACCAAAACAAACGACCAAGTCAAATCCCAAATAAATTCAATGTGAAAGAATCAAATTGATAAAAAAAAAGTTGAGTGGCCAAAAAAACATAAAGGACATGGACATTTCCCTTGACTGTGCAAAAATCAGCCCCTAGTGTTAGCAAAAAAAGGACCTAACATTCGTATAAGCTTCAAATTCGGGCCGTGAAGCTCTAATTCTTTTAAATCAATGATATTTGAATTTTAATTTTTTAAACCAAACGACGAAATATTTATTTGACACTACAAGATCTTATATGTAGGCATAGAAAACAAATCACGAAGACTGATTAGTATTTAAAAGTGTATTTTTATCAAGGTTTTATATCATCATATTGCACTTAAAGTATCATTAAATTTCCTAACTTGAGCATGTTTTATAATGTCAAGTCTGATAACATAAGATATCTTTAATTTATGGTAAATACTCATTTTGAATGCAGGCATATCTCACAATTTAAAGGATTGATTGATGTGTTGAAAGTGAAAAGACAAAGAGAGGGCTAAGCTTAAAGAAGAGATGCTAGTTTAATTCAAACTGGAACACCATTCGGTTATTGAATCATAACTAGAGCTATAGAACCTGGATTTAGGTCTAGTTTATATGAATGGAAAGCTAAGATATAGGCCTAAAACTTTAATGCAGAGTCCAAGATTCAAAATGGCCGTTTTCAAGTTTAAATTGTAACAACAAAAGAGAAGTTAGAATCTGTCTTGCAGCCTTGACAATATTCAGTGTTAAGCCCATATCACAAGTTCTAGAAGTCCAAATGAGCTCATTCTTGTTTTGTTGGAAAGCTAAGACACATGCTCAGAACTTTCATGAAGAATATCTATCAAATTCTGATGTTAGAAATGATGTTTTGTTCAGACAAGAAGATAATGGTTGTCACCAAGTCAAGAGGTGGCCACCCACTCAATAATTAGTCTTCAAATCAATAGTTTTGAATTTTAGCCTATAAAAGGAGGCATTTGCCATACATTTAGACATTTTGGTTTTCAGATCAAAATTTACTCTTGCTCTTTTTCTTTATATTTTGTAATGTTCAAGTTTTATTTCATGTTATATTAATCTCTTGTTTATGTTTTTCATTTCCTTTTCTTTACTTAGTTAATTTATATCATTATTATGTTTTTATTTTGTTTATTCATATTCCTCATCTTCATTATGTTTAGCTAAGTTTATTTTGTCAAGGTGAAAAGGGTACACTAATGGTGTAAGAATAAGTATAGTATAAACTCAACATGGACTTTAATGTTTGATACTAACATATTTTGTATTTGTTATCTTACTTACTCTTAATGCCTTGCTTGTTAAATGGTTAATCTAGATTTGTGTTGTACAACTCTTGGTACAACAAATACTTGATCCTTTCATAACCAACTGTATGGTATAACCGACACCTGTGTTATGAAAGGAACTTGATTTGTTGTTGACATAAGTTATCACCATGAATACCTGACAACATTTACAAGTATTGACATTACTCAAATAAGATAATTAATATGATCATGTTACTAAGTTATAACTCGATTGGAACCTTCTTTGTGTGTGGTTTTCTGTTAAGTAATAAAAAGAGTTTATATTATACTAATTTGAAATACCATTAGTGGATCCTCTAACCTTGGCATTTGTTTTATCCTTGTTTAATCCTTAAATCAATATCACATCTCAAAAGTTCTCTTCAATGCCTTTTCATTTATTATTTGTAATTTTATATAGTTGACCTCCATATGGTTCAACCCCAGTCTTGTCGGGTTATTTATTACTTCGACATTCCTGTACTTAGGATAAGACATTAATCTTTTGATCGTGTTAGATTTTTGGTGCCGTTGCTGGGGAGGTAAGTTACTATATAAATTATATATTTTATTTTATTCTATTTTTCTTTTCACTTTTATTGTTTTTCTAATTTTTGTTTCTTCCTTTTCTTTTTCTTTCCATCTGCATTTGCATGAGAATTTGGACACGCACATTAAGTGGTAGATTTTCTAGGAAATCCTCATCATTTTAAGAAAACATGGCTGAAGAGGATAATCAATCGCTTCATAATGAGAATAATCGTGTTAAAACACTTAGAGACCACATGAATCCAACTAGAACAAGTGTATCCTCATGTATAGTTTTCCCTCCTGATGCATCCCACTTCAATTGTAAACCAGATATTATTCAATTTTTACCTACTTTTCATGGCTTAGATCTAGAAAAACCATACTTGCATTTGAGAGAATTTGAAGAAGTTTGTAACACTTATAATGACTTAAATTGTAGCATGAACACCATTAGATTAAAGCTTTTTCCTTTTCAAAAAAAGATAAAGCTAAAACATGGCTACAAAATCTTAGGTTAGGATCCATTCGTGCTTGGGATGAAATGCAACAACAGTTTTTGAAGAAGTTTTTTCCATCTCATAGAACAAACTCTTTCAAAAGATAAATCACCACATTCACTAAAAAGCCAAAAAAAAAAAAACATTTTACCAATGTTGGGATAGGTATAAAGACTTGCTTAATACATGTCCTCATCATGGTTTTGAAACATGAAGATTGGTTTCACACTTTTATGAAGGGTTAACACCTAAAGATAGGCAAATGGTGGAATTGACGTGCAATGAAACTTTTAAAGATAAAGACCCTGATGAAGCAATGAAATACATGGACTTGTTAGCTGAAAATGCTTAGAATTGGGACATTACATGTACTTATGAGGCACCGGGTGAAACTCAACCTCATACATCTAGTGGAGTTATATATAACCTTAGAGAATATCATGACCTCCAAGCTAAATTTGCATGTTTAGCTAGAAAAGTTGAGGCACTAGAAATTGAAAAGGAGTGGTCAATTGAAATCTGTTTAAGAAATTGTATGTCAAGTGTGTGAAACAAATGAACACTCAACCAATGATTGTCCAACTTTGTCTTGTTTCAAGGAATGTCTCCATGAACAAGCCAATGCTTTAAACAATTTTCAAAGGCCAAATCAGAATCCATACTCACAAACGTATAACCCTAGTTGAAGAAATCATCCAAATTTTAGTTGGAAGAGTGGTAACAATAATGCAAAAACTTCACAGTCACCATTTCAAGGACACCATAATTTTTAAAATTCTTATGGATTTGTACCTCCTTATGCTCCCTCTTCTAGAAGAAATCTTGAGGAAACACTGCATGCATTCATTGAAAAGCAAGAGACAATCAACAATCAAAATGCTCAAACTATGGCAGATTTGAAAGATACTCTTACAAAGTTCACACCTGCTCTCAATTTTCAGGAGAAAGGTAAGTTTCCATCTCAACCTCAGCAAAATCCCAAAGGGCAATACAATTTAAGTGCAAGTAGCTCCGGAAGTCAACACATGGATCAAGTTAAATCAATCATTACTCTCCGCAGTGGTAAGGTTATTGAAAAACCTATTCTTGAACCCTGTGAGAAAGATGACGAGTTAATCTCTAAGGGTAAGGAAAGGGTTGAACCTGGACATTGCAAAGAAAAGACTGATTCCCCACCAACACTTCCATTTCGTCATGCCATGACCAAACAAAGAAAAGTCAATCATAACTCTGAAATCTTTGAAATTTTAAATAGGTAAGGATCAATATACCTTTGTTAGATGTTATTAAACAAGTATCTTCTTATGCTAAAGTTTTGAAAGACTTGTGCACTGTGAAGAGAAAACTGAATGTGAAAAAAAAAGCCTTTTTAGCCGAACAAGTAAGTGTCATTCTTCAAAACAACAATGCTTTGAAATATAAAGACCCTGGTTGCCCTACAATTTCATGCTTTATTAGAGAATATAAAATTGAAAAAGCTTTACTTGATCTTGGAGCTAGTGTGAATTTACTTCTATATTCAGTTTTTCAAAGTCTTAATCTAGGTGAGTTAAAACCAACCTCTGTAACTCTTTTACTTGCAGATATATCTGTAAAAATGCCTAGAGGAATAGTTAAAGATGTGTTAGTACAAGTTGATAAATTCATTTATCCTGTGGATTTTATTGTTTTGGATACACAACCTATTGAAGCATGTAATTCAATTCCAGTTATTTTAGGACATCCATTTCTTGCAACTTTTAGTGCATTGATTAATTGTAGGAATGGATTGATGAAGTTATATTTTGGAAACATGACATTGGAGATGAATGTTTTTAACATTTACAAGCAACCTGGAGATGATAAGATTTACAGAAAGTAGACTTTATTGAAAAATTAGTTTATGATCAATTTGAAACTACCAGTAAAACTGATTTAATGAATTTAAAGATTTGCAAATGATTTACTTTCAGGAAGAATCAAATGCAAGTAGTTAGAGACCAAAAATTGAGGAATTGCCACCACGATCAATTGAGTCCTTACCTTCAAGTGTTCAACCACCAAAACCTGATTTGAAGCCGTTACTATTTAATCTCAAATACTCATTTTTGGGAGAAAATGAAACTTTTCCGGTAATAATTTCTTCTAAACTTAATGCTCATCAAGAAGGTAAGTTATTACAAACTCTAAAAATGCACAAAAACACATTAGGATGGACCATAACTAACATAAAAGGAATTGGTCCTTTGATCTGCACACATAAGATTTATTTGGAGGAAAATGCTAAACCCTCTAGAGAAATGCAACGAAGGCTTAATCCTAATATGAAAGAAGTAATGAGAAATGAAGTCATTAAGCTTTTAGATAATGGAATCATTTATCCTATTTCTAACAGCAAATGGGTAAGTCCTACCCAAGTTATACCTAAAAAGTCTGGAGTCACTGTGATAATAAATGAGAAAAATGAGTTAATTCCAACTAGGACTATTACTGGTTGACGCATGTGCATTGACTATAGGAAACTTAATTCAATGACTAGAAAATATCATTTTCCTTTACCTTTCATGGATCAAATCCTAGAAAGAGTTGCAAGTCATGAATTTTATTGTTTCTTAGATGGCTATTCAGGTTATAACGAAATAGAAATTGCATTGGAAGATTAAAAGAAACTACTTTCACATGTTTATTTGGTACTTTTACATATTGAAGGATGCCTTTTGGATTATGTAATGCACCAGCCACATTTCAAAGATGCATGCATGGTATATTTAGTGATATGGTTAAATGTTTTCTTGAAATTTTTATGGATGATTTTTCTATTTTTGGTGATTCATTTGATGATTGTTTAACTAAGTTGGAAAAGGTTTTGAACAGGTGTGAAGAGAAGAATCTTGTGCTGAATTGAAAAAAATGTCATTTTATGGTAAGAAACGGCGTTGTACTTGGTCACATTATTTTATCAACAGGAATTGAGGTTGACAAATCTAATATCGAGTTAATTGCCAACTTGCCAACACCAAAATCTCTTAAAGATGTTAGATCATTCTTAGGACATGCTAGTTTTTATAAAAGCTTCATCAAAGATTTTTATTGTAATATCTAAGCCATTGTGTAACCTTCTAATAAAGGATAATGTTTTTGAATGAATTGAACATTGTGAAGAAGCCTTTGTTAAGCTCAAGAACTTGCTTACTTATGCTCCTGTCATTCAACCTTCTGATTGGTCATAACCTTTTGAAATAATGTGTGATGCTAGTGATTATGTCGTGGGTGCTGTTTTGGGACAATGAAAAGATAAAAAACCTTATGTGATTTACTATGCAAGTAAAACTCTAAATATTGCTCAGATGAATTACACAACCACTGAAAAGGTTACTTGCAGTAGTATTTGCATATGAAAAATTTTGATCTTATCTTGTTGTCTCACCTGTTGTTGTTTTTAGTGATCATGCAACATTGAAATATCTTCTTTCTAAGAAGGATTCTAAGGCTAGATTGGTGCGGTGGATTTTGTTACTTCAAGAATTTGATATCACAATCAAGGACAAGAAAGGCACCGAAAATATTATCGCTGATCATTTGTCAAGATTGAAAATAGATTCCATATCTAACATCACACAAATCAATGATTACTTTCCTGATGAATCTTTACTTTCTATTTCTACAATGCCTTGGTTTGCTAATATTGTCAATTTTCTTGCAATATGAGATTTGTTAGCTCATTAGAGTACCCAAGACAAAAGAAAGTTTTTGAATGAAGTAAAGATCTTTTATTGGGATGACCTTTACTTATTCAAATATTGTCCTGATAAAATATTTCAAAGATGCATTCCCGATAATGAGGTAAGTATTGTCATTAAATTTTGTTATTTTGAGGCATGTGGAGGTCATTTCTCATAAAAGAAGACGACTATAAAAATCTTACAATGTAAATTTTATTGGCCCACCATGTTTAAGGACATGCATACATTCTGTAAAACATGTGAAAATTATAAAAAGTTAGGATCTATTTCAAAACGTCACATGATACCTTTAAATCCTATTCTTGTCATTGAAATCTTTGATTGTTGGAGTATAGATTTCATAGGTCCATTTCCTCCATCATTCGGTTTTGTGTACACATTAGTCGCAGTTGATTATGTTTCAAAATGGATAGAGGCAATTCCAAGTCGAAACAATGATCATAAAATAGTGATCAAGTTTTTGAAAGAAAATATTTTGAGTCGATTTGGAATCCCTCAGGCTATGATAAGTGATGGTGGAACACATTTATGCAACAAACCATTTGAATCGTTAATGAAGAAATATGAAATCACACACAAAGTTGCCACTCCTTATCACCCTCAAACAAGTGGGTAAATAGAACTTGCTAATAGAGAGATCAAACAAATTTTGAAAAAAACAGTGAACCCTAATTGGAAATACTGGTTTTTAAGACTTAATGATGCACTTTGGGCTTATTGAAATGCTTTTAAAACATTATTAGGTATGTCATCTTATAGGTTGGTTTATGGAAAACCTTGTTACTTGCCTGTGCAACTTAAACACAAAGCTTATTGGGCTATTAAAGCTTTCAATTCAAACCTTTATGATGCTAGCCAGCTACGCAAGTTACAAATAAATGAGCTTGAGGAAATAAAAAAATGATGCGTATAAGAATTTAAAAATTCATAAAGCAAGAATCAAAGAGTTTCATGACAAAATAATCTTGAGAAAAACATTTGATGTTGATCAAAAAGTTTTGTTTTATAATTCTCGACTCCATTTATTTACTGGAAAGCTAAGATCAAGATGGAGCGGTCCATTTATTGTGAAACATGTGTATCCTTATTTGGCCTTTAATATTAAGAATCCAAAGAATGGTCATGTTTTTAAGGTAAATGAACATCGTTTGAAAGCTTACTTTGATAATTTTCCTAGTGAAATTGAATCCATTGGTTTGAATGATCCTATATATAAAGGTTGATTATTTTGTTTTTCTCACATTGTTTTTATGTTTCTTTTTTGTGACTCTTGTTTTGCTAGTCTTTCTCCAACCCCGGTCAAATGACAGATAACGGTACTCCGTGACTCTCAAGTCAGTTCTTTCAATTTCCCATGATAACTGATATCTGTGTATATGTTTGTTCAATTCCTCATTCCTTCTCTTTTCTTTGCATCTTTTTTTCACTTTTCATCTAAAAAATGGACACCACTCTTGAAAAATTAAAAAAAGTATTTTCTCGTTTTGCCTCAAAATGTGATTATAAAAATTTACCATGCTAGGTGTGAAAGATTGAGGTTGTTAATGAACCATGAAATTCTTAAAGATATTAACTGGATGATTGAAGCAAAGGTCCAATTATTAGGTGAGTCTTCCAATTCTTTTATTTCATATATGCCTGGGACAAGTAAAAGCACTTTTGCAAAGAAACATCATGCAAAATGACTGAAAGTCTGTCACCAATGTGCCAGATGAACTTGTAATGCACAATGTCGCTATTTAAGAATGGTATCTGTTGCTATCCAATTTTTGACCCATATTTTTGATAAATTTTCAGAAAAAATCAAAAAAAGGAAAAAAAACAATGAAAACCCCAAAATTTGCATTTTTGATATATTTGCATCATTTTTAGCATTTTCAACATCATCTCAGAAGAATTTAAATTTTCAAAGGTATTTGGAACGCGTTCAACTTTTAACGCGATAGTTTTACAATCACTGATTTTTCTTGTTGAGTTGACGTTGATATTGCTCGTTTTAAAAAAATACAAAAAAATATATCAAAATTGAAATTTACAAAAAAAAGAGGAAAGGAAAAGGAAAGGAAAAGTTGAGGGACTAGTTTGAAAACCTAACAAAACTTTTCCTATAAATACCATGCTACAATAAAAAGAAAAGGGGAGAAAAATTTTACAGGCATGGAGGCGGAGACAATTTTGGGGAACAAAAACTAAAAAACCCTAAATCTAAACTGATTCCAGCTCTCGGCTGCCCTTTCCTTGGAGAAACCAGAACCCCTCTCTGCTATTGTAGTCGGCTCCCCATTTCCCTACAGAGAAGCTCTCTTTCCCTGTTTGAGCCGCCACTCTCCCTCTCCAAGCAGGCGACCACCTACTCCCCATCTTCTTCTCCCTCACAAGGCAGCCCCCTCCCTTGGCTAAAAACAAAGAGAACCAAAGCCACGGCAAAACCCCCTGCCTCTCCTCATTTTCCTTCTCCTGAAACCAGCCAGAGCTTGGCCCTTCCCTTGGCTAAAAGAGCATCAGGGAGCACAAAAACAACCTCTCTAGCCGCCCCCCTCATTTTACCCCCTCTCAGCCGACTGAAACCTTCAGCCGGGAATACCATTTATTCCCTCATGAACATACTTTCACACCCTCTCTTGGCCAACCACCATCAACCGGCCAGCAGCAGCATCCCTTCTCCAGAGACGATGAGGAAATGAGAAGGGAGGCCAAAGGGTAGTGAAGAAGGGGCAGAAAACCAAAACTTAGATGGGCGCCGATCTCACGACCATGGCAGCGATGGACAACACCGCCGTTGCAGAAATGAAATGGGAGGAGGGAAGTTGCCGGTCCAGCCATCCACACGCCTGGTCTGTTGGCGGCGCGTGCAACGCCTGGCTCCAGATTTGGCAGATCGGAAGGAAGAGAAGCCGGACTGAAAACAAAGAAAAAGCTATAACAGACTTGCTTGCTGCGTTTAGTTGTTTTGCAGGTAACGGTGGTGCTCGCCGCTGGTGAAGAAGGGAGGAAGCCATTATAGGTCTCTGCTGCTGCCCGGATTTCAGGTTTCACGCGCCGCCAGTGGCGGTGGCGCGTGGAGGAGACGTGCCGCCACTGTGCCACAACCACAGAAGGTGCCCAGAATTCTCCAGCACTGTTCCCGAAGCTATTTTTTTGTAATTTTCAAATGTTGCTGTGTATATTTGGATACTGTTGTGTTTTGATTTATTTGATTTTGTTTTTTTGTTATGTTGTAAACATGTAATGACGGTGTATGAGAAAATCATGATAAAAAGAGATGTGTGTGTGTTGTATTTTTATTTATGTCATTGAATTGTAAAAATCAAAAAGACAAAAAGAATTAAGTGTTTAATTTGAATATGGTTAAATATCTCATGGACAAATAAAATCATGTTATATTTTCCATGAAAGTGTAAGAACATGTTTCTACACATATTCGGGGATTTAATAACTGATTTATTAAAACCTTAGAATCTAATTAATATTTCAAATTTTCAAATCACATTAAATCGAAAAGCAGCTTACCTTAGGTAGGGTGCGCTAGGGGTGCTAATACCTTCCCTAGCCACAACCAGTCCCTTACCCTCGAATCTTTGACAACGACCAATAAATCTGGGTTTCCTAGTAACCCTTCATTAAATACTAGGTGGCGACTCCCAAGAACCAATCAAGGAAACAGAATGAAAAATCACCGAATCGCCGCGCGGGTGACGTGCGACAGAATGGTGACTCCACTGGGGAAAGGTAATGTTTTCAACATTATTGGACTAAGCTTCGTGTTTTTGATGTGTTTAAATTTTTTGTGTTTTGTTTTGTTTTATTTTTGTTTTATTCATGCATTCTATAGAATTGTTTCATGCATCACATGTTTTAATTTTTGAAAGCACACACAAGCTTTAGGTTAGGTGGGGGACTAACAACTTGCCTTATGACTTGAGTCAAGGTTTAAGTTTGTGTAAACCCCAACTCTTCGTTGAGTGCTTAGACTGGTAATAATTGGTACACGTGCCAACCCATTACCTAATGGGCCCCCATATTGCCTTTACGAGGGTAATCACTGGGACAACGAGAGACCCTTTTTAGAGACCAAGTAGTAAACCTACCCTTTGTCTCACGTAAAAAGATTAGAACCTGTCTTTAGGATGTATGCTCTGTAAATAGTTGTTTTGCATCTGAGCAAGCCCTTCTTGAAGCATCTTGAATTCAGGACTTACGGGGGATATAATGGTCATCATTTAAGAAATTTCTATTGTAAAGTTTGATCAAGAATAAAAATTCTTGTTTCATCATGCAAAAGTTATGACCATATGTCACCCCTCGAAGGGCAAATTCATCATATAGATTACATGTTCATACATTTATCATGCATGTGCTAGGAGGAAAAATAGGTTCCCCCATCCGAGGTTTACTACACTAGACAAAAAAGATGGATAATAAAGAAAGGTGTCAGGAGAGGCTCATTGTTAAAAGGAAGTTCAGAGCATCAAGGATGGAGTAGCTAGACTCAGATCTGCTTGAACAAGTGTTGGGCTTCAAATGGAAAGGGAATGTTTGCACAGTCTTCTGTGGAAACACTGCGTGTCCACGTCCAATTGAAGCTGCACCTCTCTTTTTTAGTCATGAACAATAGCAGCAATGCCTCTAGTCATCAGCTAATGACGACCTTGGTTCTTGCATTGGATGCCGACCTGAAAAAACAAAAGCAGACATTGAACTTCAACGTGGCAGAGCTCTCTCTACAGAAATCTGTTTGTGGCTCTGCAAGTAGGGAATCCAAGAAGGGATGCAGTAGTTTCAGATCATATATAATTTCATCCCATCAGTGTTAGCTTGAAAACACAAAAGTAGGGAGAAAAGACAGACCTGGACAGAAAAACAAGAAGAAAACTGAAACTACAATAGAGCACAACTCCCTCTACAGGTGTTTGTTTGCTGCACTGTCAGTGAGGAATCAAAGAAGAGACAAAGGAGTTTTAGATTCATCAGGTTCTCTTCCAATAGAGATAATACGTGATTCCACATATCGACAGTGATAGTGCTGCAAGTTTCCGGGCGCTGCCAAGATTACCTAGCTATTGAAAGGTTTTTCCAACAATCCTCAAACAACCACAACATTAGAGGATTGACATAATGTTGTGAAGGTTGTCGAAAGAATTGAACAAACAATGAAGAGGGGGACATATTGAAGGTTCTAGCACGGATTCCAGAACAATGATGAGAGATGAATCAGAGGATGACTTTGAAGGTGGGAAACCTTAGTTATGAGGTCCAGTCAGATCTCATTGTAGCATCAACTGCTCAAATGCCTTTGCCAAGATTGACATCTCTCTGCCACTCGAGTTTGTCGACCAGCATCTGTTACATTCCAGACTTGCTGCACCCATTTCGACAAATTGCATGCAACCACCGTGGTATAATTCAAACGAGATGTGAATATCATGGTGGGTTTCTGAGCCATTTTAGTTAAACAGATGCAAGAGTTTCAAGAATCGAGCTGAGATGATGGCATCGATCATTTTGTCGCCAGAACATCCTCAGAATGACGAGTGATCAGAATTGCTTGGCAAAACACAGATATTGCCAAAGAAGCTGATCTAAGAAGGGGTTAAACTATCAATCATCTTTGTTATGGATTTTTTGCCATTTTGCATTTTGTTTTGGGATCACATGTCATCCTTCAACGAAACATGTCTTTTCTTTGTCTTTTTGTTGTTTTGAAAGCATGAGATGTTTCTTTCAAAAGTTTATTTTGACAAAATATTTTGATCAAGCTCCAACATGCGATTAAGATTAATCAATCCTGAAGATTAAAAGTATTTTGATTGGAGAAATAACTTGATGCTTGAAAATGACATGAGGTGACCAAACAATTTTGAACTCATACATGAAACTGAACCACACATCATATAGCTAAGTTTTAGCAATATGCATAATGACACGTAGTGGATTCGGTAGCTATGGACTCGTGAATCATGACTCTTACAAGTCCAAATCATTACACTGGATGAAGTCAAAATTTAACGGTTCTAACCGACCTTGCTTTAAATGAGAAAAGGCCATCTTTGTTATCCTTTCACATTTCTTGAAATATTATCCCTTGCAGTCCCATTTTGAGCCTGGTAAAATATTTTCTTTCAAAAAGAAACCCTGACCAGGATGACACCCCACACTGGGGGCAAATTAGAGATATTTTGAAGACAATGATAGAATTAATGGATAAAAAGAAGGGTAAGATTGGAAGCGCAATAATGAAAAAGAAAAGAAAAAGAAACCAAGGAGTGAAGGGCATCCAAGAAAACTTTGAGAAAGGCTATGTAAAAGCAAAAAAAAAAAAATGAAATGAAAGGAGAATGCCCATCAATCCTAAGAAGGGCAAAGGAAGTTTCAATTGAAGAAAGACACATCAAATGCCAAAAGTCAACACCAAAAAATCAAGCTTTATGTCTTTTGGGTGTGTCTATGATAAATCCTTCAATGTCTTCAAAAAGATTAGATTGATTATTCATCAAAGAAAAAGTTGGATTTACATTATGACCTATGTTAAGAGAATTCTGATATTTGAGATTTAACAAGGTTATATGTCACTTTCTTTACAATGACAACAAGAGAAAGAAAGTTGATGAATAGTTGATGTTGATCCTAGGTCTTTGAAACCTTAAAACACCTTTTGAGCCTATGAATTTCCTTTCTTTCATAAGCCATGAGCCACAGCCTGCATTACCTGCTTTTAAAAGCCCTTTTTGATCAAGTAAGCAATTTGAACCAATAAATGACGATCTTAAAACTTGAAGAGTTGTTCCATAAGGGTCGTGACTTCATGAATCAAGCTACTGATTATTATGCGTGCTGATAAAATTGGTGCTAAAAAAAAAAGAGAACAATCTTTCTTGATGAATCCTCAAGTTTTGACTTGAGCCTTTTGTTTTCCTTGAAATTCACAGAAGGTCACCTCATCGCAGACCATCAAAAGATATACCCAAGATCAAAGATTAAAACTGACATAAAGAACCATGAAAAAGTCATTTTAATCTTACAACAAGTCATTTCTGTTTTCAAAATACAAGGCAATCAAATGACTACATTGAATAGTGTATGTTGGATCTTTGATTGAAGAAGCTTGATTTTCAAAAGATCTTTTCCAAAACTAACATATCTCTAATTTCATTTCAACAATTAGACTTGAATAGACATGATCTTTGAAAGATGAGATTTGATTCCAGAACATTGATCGAATTTGCAAAATCCCTGATAGAAATGACATCAACTCTTTTCATCACTCCTTGAAAAGTTGACCATTTGGGGGCAATATAGTGGACCCTGAAAAGGAAGACAAACAACATTCAGATCAGCTGGGGGCAAAGAAAGATGATCAAATGATGAATCAGTGAACGAGCGCACTCAGAGCGGTTAAGGGCAATGATGTTCAAGAACAGTCTGTAAACCCCGGCAGCAATTGGGAGTAAAGATGTACCTGAAGGACATTTTCATACCATCATTTGGGTTTACCCCCTGAAAAAATGGTTATGACTCCCGACAGATGTTATCGTACAGTTGCATTTGAATGGATGTTAGAAAGATGCACCCACCAAGACTGACTGTGTGACCATCTGTTTTGAAGCTCAAATGCACACTTTACCGCATGAATATGGGTGATGAGCATTATTGATGATGCCAACACATTTCTTTTCACAATCTGATTTGACAAGCTGAGAGGAATCCATAGAGAAGAATATGGAGCATATAATGATGAGCCTTTTACGGCAAGCTATGGGATGCATGCCTATATGACTTGGCAGTTTCCAAGAAGGTTGATGATAACATATACTTGAAAAGTATTGTTTCAACTGAAGGCAAGTTCATGACTGGTTGACAATCTTGATGGGGTTGGCATGATGCACATAACCAATCAGAGGATAATTCTCAAAAGAATCCAGGGGAGAAAATCCTTCATGATGAATTAAGCAACACCACACTCGGGGGCATTGTCAAGCTTAATAAATAGAGAGAGCAGTAATCGTTGAAGACAACCTAAGATAGGCGCTGCATTTACAACTAAGTGATGGCTAGCACATGAATGAGCCAATGCATCAAAAGAACAAAGAAGGCTGTGGAATGCAAACAAAGGCACCCTATGACGATGGAGCATCAGAGAGGGGGGAACCTATATTTCAAATCAGGTAAGGATGCATGCATGTCATCTAACCTCAAAGTATTGCACATATTTGTTGATTTTTTACAGGAAAATCCTCAATGAAGTCCAGCAAGATTGTGGACAGAAAGAATCATTGAGTTGATAATAACAAAGAATCATCGGTTTAGATCCTGGAACGAGAAAAGAATGAGATGAACCCTGCCAGTAGGAAAATCTCAAAGAAATGAGGAAATCAACCATGTCATCAAGATGAGTCTTTAAGTCAACCCTGGCATCAGGAAGTGCCAAGTTTGTCAGCCTTATCTTGTCAAGACTTCTCCAGCCAAGTCTTTTTTACAAGTAAGTCACATTTTTCCATCTGGGTAGGTCACCCGTAACAATGAGACCATTTTTCATCTTTCATTTGGGTAGGTCACCCATAACAACAAAACCAATTCACATGTTGATTATCTTTTTCTGGGTAGGTCACCCATTACATTGAGACCATTCTTCATGTTTTTATTTGGGTAGGTCACCCATTATAATGAGACCGTTTTTTGTTTTTTATTTGGATAGGTCGCCTATTATAATGAGACCACCTTCCACTTTGCATCTGGGTAGGTCACCCATAACAATGAGACCATTTTTCTTTCCATCTGGGTAGGTCACCCATTACAATGAGACCGCTTTTCATCTTTCATTTGGGTAGGTCATCCATTATAATGAGACCGCCTTTTGTCTTGCATTTGGGTAGGTCACCCATCATAATGAGACCATTTTTCTGGGTAGGTCACCCATAACAATGAGACCACTTTCCACTTTTCATCTGGGTAGGTCACCCATCATAATGAGACCGTCATCTTTCACCTGGGTAGGTCACCCATCATAATGAGACCATCATCTTTTCCTGGGTAGGTCACCCATTATAATGAGACGTTTTTCATTTTTTTTCTGGGTAGGTCACCCATAACAATGAGACCATCTTCCATCATTTTTTCCTTTTGGGTAGGTCACCCATCATAATGAGACCATCATTTTTTCCATTTGGGTAGGTCACCCATCATAATGAGACCATCTTTCTTTGTGTAGGTCACCCATCACAATGAGACCATCATTTTTTCCACTTGGGTAGGTCACCCATTATAATGAGACCATCATCTTTCATTTGGGTAGGTCACCCATTATAATGAGACCACATACACATCTTTGTATCGGTTCTGGTTAAAGAAGATCGCCAGATGGGATCTCAGGTTAACCCAACCACACACAGAGTTTTAGCTTTGGTTAAAGGGAATCACCAGATGGGATTTCAGGTTGACCGAGCTACACACCGATTTAGTTCTGGTTAAAGGAGATCACCAGATGGGATCTCAGGTTAACCCAATCAAAAGGGCAGGTTGCCCGTGAAAATAGACCAGTGTGAGTATGTATGGGCAGGTCGCCCCTGAAAATAGACCAGTGTGAGTATGTGTGGGCAGGTCGCCCCTGAAAATAGACCACAATGAGTGTGCGTGGGCAGGTCGCCCGTGAAAATAGACCAGTGCGAGTGTGTGTGGGCAGGTCGCCCTTGAAAATAGACCGCAATGAGTATGTGTGGGCAGGTCGCCCAAGACAATGAGACCACTTTCTTTTGAAAAGCAAAGTCCTTGGCTGAGTGGATCACTCAGTAAGCCAGGAAGACCTTTTGTTTTTCTTTACAAGCTCACTATGCAAAACATTGAGGAATTTTTGCTTCGTAAGCATTGTAAAGAGGGGGCATCTGTTGCTGCCTAATTTTTGACCCATATTTTTGATAAATTTTCAGAAAAAATCAAAAAAAGGAAAAAAACAATGAAAACCCCAAAATTTGCATTTTTGATATATTTGCATCATTTTTAGCATTTTCAACATCATCTCAGAAGAATTTAAATTTTTAAAGGTATTTGGAATGCTTTCAACTTTTAACGTGATAATTTTACAATCACTGATTTTTCTTATTGAGTCAACGTTGATATTGCTTGTTTAAAAAAATACAAAAAAATATATCAAAATTGAAATTTACAAAAAAAAGAGGAAATGAAAAGGAAAGGAAAAGTTTAGGGACTAGTTTGAAAACCTAACAAAACTTTTCCTATAAATACCATGCTACAGTAAAAAGAAAAGGGGAGAAAAATTTTACAGGCATGGAGGTGAAGACAATTTTGGGGAACAAAAACTAAAAAACCCTAAACCTAAACTAATTCCAGCTCTCGGCCACCCCTCCCTTGGAGAAACCAGAACCCCTCTCTGCTATTATAGTCGGCTCCCCATTTCCCTACAGAGAAGCTCTCTTTCCCTGTTTGAGCCGCCACTCTCCCTCTCCAAGCAGGCGACCACTCACTCCCCATCTTCTTCTCCCTCACAAGGCTGCCCCCTCCCTTGGCTAAAAACAAAGAGAACCAAAGCCACGGCAAAACCCCCTGCCTCTCCTCATTTTCCTTCTCCTGAAACCAGCCAGAGCTTGGCCCTTCCCTTGGCTAAAAGAGCATCAGGGAGCACGAAAACAGCCTCTCCAGCCGCCCCCTCACTTTACCCCCTCTCAGCCGACTGAAACCTTCAGCCGGGAATACCATCTATTCCCTCATCAACATACTTTCAGACCCTCTCTCGGCCAACCACCATCAACCGGCCAGCAGCAGCATCCCTTCTCCAGAGACGATGAGGAAATGAGAAGGGAGGCCGAAGGGTAGTGAAGAAGGGGTAGAAAACCGAAGCTTGGATGGGCGCCGATCTCACGACCATGGCAGCGATGGACAACACCGCCGTTGCAGAAATGAAATGGGAGGAGGGAAGTTACCGGTCCAGCCATCCACACGTCTGGTCTGTTGGCGGGGCGTGCAACGCCCGGCTCCAGATTTGGCAGATCGGAAGGAAGAGAAGCCGGACTGAAAACAAAGAAAAAGCTACAACAGACTTGCTTGCTGCGTTTGGTTGTTTTGCAGGTAACGGTGGTGCTCGCCGCCGGTGAAGAAGGGAGGAAGCCATTATGGGTCTCCAATGCTGCCCGGATTTCGAGTTTCACGCGCTGCCAGTGGCGGTGGCGCGTGGAGGAGACGTGTCGCCACTGTGCCACAACCACAGAAGGTGCCTAGAATTCTCCAGCACTGTTCCTGAAGCTATTTTTTTTGTAATTTTCAAATGTTGCTGTGTATATTTGGATACTGTTGTGTTTTGATTTATTTGATTTTGTTTTTTTGTTATGTTGTAAACATGTAATGACGGTGTATGAGAAAATCATGATAAAAAGAGATGTGTGTGTGTTGTATTTTTATTTATGTCATTGAATTGTAAAAATCAAAAAGACAAAAAGAATTAAGTGTTTAATTTGAATATGGTTAAATATCTCATGGACAAATAAAATCATGTTATATTTTCCATGAAAGTGTAAGAACATGTTTCTACACATATTCGGGGATTTAATAACTGATTTATTAAAACCTTAGAATCTAATTAATATTTCAAATTTTCAAATCACATCAAATCGAAAAGCAGCTTACCTTAGGTAGGGTGCGCTAGGGGTGCTAATACCTTCCCTAGCCACAACCAGTCCCTTACCCTCAAATCTTTGACGACGACCAGTAAATCTGGGTTTCCTAGTAACCCTTCATTAAATACTAGGTGGCGACTCCCAGGAACCAATTAAGGAAACAGAATGAAAAATTGCCGAATCGCCGCGCGGGTGACGTGCGACAGTATCTATAAACCGTGAAGATAAAATACAATGCATTAAGAATGGCTTGAGTAAGGAGTCTTTAGATAATCTTCTATTAACTCTTGAGATGCATCCTAATGGAGATGTGCATCGTTCAATTCATGATTTATGACCCTATTTTCATAAAGAACATGATCGACTTAGTCTTGGGAATGTAACTAAGAAAGACTTTGTTTGTCAGTTTTTAAGAAAACTGGATGAGAAGCTTATCCTCGACCCATAGAGGTATGAAGAAAAAAAAAGAAAAAAGAAAGAAAAAGAGAGTGAGACTCCAGCTAGCCTACATATAGGTGGTATGATTGCATTTTCAATTTCTCATCTATAAAATCTTCTCTTCCTTCTCTTCATTTCTACTCAACCCATACATTCAACATATATAGAAGAGTGTAGGAATGGCAGGTTCCTCGGGTCATTAAATAAAAAATATTTGTGTTTTTGGTGGATCCAGTCCTGGAAAAGAAAATGAGTTTTTAGAATCAGCAAATCATCTTGGTCGGGCTAGCTGAGAGAAAGATTCATTTAGTGTATGAGGGAGGCAACCTTGAGTTAATGTGGAGTGTGTCAATAACTATATTTTTAAGAGGTAGTCAAGTTTTAGGTATCATTCCCAAAGCTTTAGCCAAAGTGGATATCATCGAAAAAATAGTTAGAGAGGAACTACAGGTCTTCACAATGTCTAAAGGAATGAATGCAATATTTGATCATGCTGACACCTTCATTGCCTTACCAGGTGGTCTGGGCACATTAGAAGAAATATTTCATATTTTCTTTTGGGCCCAACTGAACATTCACAAGAAACCTATAGGTTTGCTAACTGTTAATGGTTTTTATGATAATTTGTTGTCTTTTCTTGATCAAACTGTGGAACACAGTCTTCTAACATCTTCGACATGACAAATCATAATCTCTACTGCTGCTGCTGAACAACTTATTGATCAATTGTAATCTTTCATCCCTGAAATTGATTCCTCCATGAGTCGAATAGACTAGTTAAACAAGGAAAGCCGTAAAAAGCTTAGATTGGATTTGAGCCTTAGTTTGTAAAAACTTGTGTCTTTTGGTTTTATTCATAGTATAACATTTTTTATATTTTTTTTATTTCTTATATTTGTTTAAGTGTGTTTTAGGCTTGTCAGTAGTCACTGCTTCAGGTGATGTCTTCTATGCTCTACCTTTCTACCTTAGAACATTGAGAACAATGTCTCATTTTGGTTGGGAGGAGAGGGTAGTAGTAGTAAGTTAAAAAAAAACCTAACATTTTTTTGTTATTAAAACCCATTTGACAAAATTGTTATTGTTAAGATGGCAGAGTAAGGAGGAATTTTATTGACTCTTGAGACACATCTTAGTAATCATTCAAGAACAAGGTTCCATCACACACTTCTTATGAAATATTCAGATTTACAAACTCTCGCATTATTATCACTTGATTCTGCTCATATACTTATTTAACAAGTATTTATAAATCATCATTTTCACACACACATTTTAACACATGCTTGTGGGTTGCACATTGGATCATTACATTAATTATGTTCTTTTGTTAAAGGTAACAACTAAGGGAAAGAGATAACATATAATTTGTAAAAAAAAAATGATAATAAATATAATATTGATGATAATAAAAATATAGATAAGTTTGGTTTCATAGCCTCTCTAACCTAAGCAATTAAGCTTGAAGGGGTGTTTTAACACCTAATATCCTAAAGTCAACAAATTAGGAGCTATTGGCACAATGCTTGTTACATGGGTTGAGGAGAAAAGCTTAAGGAAATCAAACATTGCACTATAAATGTATCAGTATCTACAACCCGAGTTACTAAGCTCGCAGGGGTGTCTCAACACCTAAATGCCCTAAGACCAACTGGTCTGGGAGTCATTAGCCTAAAGCTCGTTACATGGGTTAAAGATGCATTGTGTTTTAAGTTATATGTATATATATTAAAAAAAGAAAAAAATAATAATCCCAACCCAAGGAAGTTAACCTTAGAAAAACATTAGAACAAAATTGTGTTTTCATCCAAGTAAAGCCCCATAACTATGTGTTGATATATTGAGCATAAAAGGAAGGTTTATTAATAACTTGGTAAAGAGGTATGGAGCAGACATCTAAATCTAATGAGAGTTTGTTTATTTGAATAGATCAATGGAAGTTAAATGATGAATGCCTTGCTTTTGGATCTTGTATATTGTTTTTCTACTTTAATGCTTTAATTACTAGGGACCAATAAGAAGTTGGTTGGGGTGTGTGATTAGTACTTAAAAGTGCATTTTTATCAAGGTTTTATATTATCATATTGCACCTAAAGTATCATTAAATTCCCTAACTTGAGCATGTTTTATAATATCAAATCCGACAACATAAGATATCTTTAATTTATGGTAAATGCTCATTTTGAATGCAGGCATATCTCACAATTTAAAGGATTGATTGGTGTGTTAAAAGTGAAAAGACAAAGAGATGGCTTAGCTTAAAGAAGAGATGCTTGTTCAATTCAAACTGGAACACCATTCGGTTATTGGATCATAACTGGAGATGTAGAACATGGATTTAGGTCTGGTTTATATGGATGGAAAGCTAAGACATAGACCTAAAACTTTCATAAGAGTCCAAGATTCAAAACGACCATTTTCAAGTTCAAATTGTAACAACAAAAGAGAAGTCAGAATCCGTCCTACAAAATTAATCATCAAATCAATAGTTCTGAATTTTAGTCCATAAAAGGAGGCATTTGCCATACATTTAGACATCTTGGTTTTCAGATTAAGATCTTGCTCTCTTTCTTTGTATTTTATAATGTTCAAGGTTTATTTCATGTTATATTAATCTCTTGTTTATGCTTTTCATTTTCTTTTCTTTACTTAGTTAATTTATATCATTATTGTTGCTACCCAATTTTTGACCCATGTTTTGATAAATTTCAAAAATAAAATAAAATAAAATAAAAAATAAAGGTTTACATGTGGCGATAACATAGAGCACGAGGGCTAATATTAAGAAAGCAATATGTCAAGGAGATAATTACTAAATCATATATAATTACTGCAATATAAAATACCATAGATATATGATTTGATTCGTGTTGGTTATGGAAAATAATCACTGCAATAAAAAATACCATATATATATAGGATTTATTGGTGCTGGTTATAGAAGATAATCCCTGCAATAATTATTGCAATATTTTCTTAAATAGTACGTATAGGGATTATCTATATAAGTGAACCTACATCCATATGTTCGGGGGAGGAGAAAAATTTACAGGGGGCAAAGAGACAAACAAAAATTGAAGGAAACACAGAAAAACCCTAACCCTATTTCTCTAGCAAAGAAGCCGTAGCCCCTTCTCATCTTTTAAAAATAAAAACAACAAAGCAGCCCCTCCCTTTTGAAGAAACTAAGGATCTCTCTTTGGCTAGACACTGTCCCCTCTCTTTTTCACCAGAATCCCCATTCCCCTCTTAGCCGTTCCACCATCGCCATCTCTCCTTCAAAACGCAGTAACTCCCCTCTCTGTTAGTCCCCCATCTCCATTCTTCCCTTGCAAAACCAGAGAACCCTATTAAAGCCACAACCCCTTTCTCCTTTTACCCATAGCCAACCATCTCCCCGATTTCCTCATCTCACTCTTCTCGACAGCCCACTCATTTCCATTTCCTTCTAACAATAACGAGAGAGAGAGAGAGAGCACCTAAAACTAGTCCCCCTCCTAGCCATTCCCCTCTCTCGGCCATTTCTTCCCCTGCACCCGAAGCAGCCCTCTCTGTCAATGTAGCCCCAGACCGGCCTCTACCGAGCCCCACAGCAACAACAACCATTTCTTCTCAGTAGAGACAAGGCGGGAAGCATAGGATAGAAAACCAGAGAACAATAGGGACGAGTAGAAGGAAAGAAGACAAACAGAAGAAAACACAGAGGGACCAATCAGCATGCCTTTGCCATCGCCTTTGTCCCTTTGTTTCCGTCTCCAGTTTCTCCTCCTCTAGCGGTGCAACATTTTCTTCCATAGGTATTAGCCGAAGCAGCAGCCTACAGGAAAACAGAGAAAGAACAAGAAAACACAGAGGGAAGAACATCCATTCCGCCGGCACATCACACCTTCATCATTGTCTTCGTCGTCTCCAGAGAAAGCATCGGCAAGAAGAGAAAGACAGAGACCAACACCAGTTACCAACGTTCGTCGTTGTCTTCAGAATCAATGATATTGACTGGTTGTGCGCAAGAAACTGCAGCACCATCTTCTTCACCCGTTTCAGCGCCAGGTAAGTTTCCATGCATTCTCTTCACTTTGCATTTTAATTACATAGCTACTGTGCATGCCTTTTGTGTTTACTGTTCAAGTGAATTATAATTCACTTGAACAGTAGCTGAGCATTTTGTGTCCAAAGCAAGTGACCCGGCCGGATCTACTGGTTACACCTTTTTTTCTTTCCAAAAGAGAGAGAGAGAGAGAGATTGATGATTTTCTAGCATATTTATTTTAAGGTCTGTATTTTTTTTATTATAAAAAAATATATCAATCTCGCATTTAGAATACCTAGTTTTTAACGCAAATACAGCAAATATATATATATATATATATATATATATATAATGTTTTCATGCATACAACCAATACCCTAACATCTTTTTGAATTTTCTCTTAAAAAAAACAAATATTTGTAGTTTTGAAAATATGTTTTCGCATGGATTTCTTAAACACAACAAAAAATTATTTTCTTGCATTTCTGAATTTTACAACATGTTTGTAAAACTCCAAAGGGTATTGGCAAATATTCTAAAAAATACAAAAATCTTATTTTTTGGGGGGAAGTTATCTATTATTCCGTTAATGTTTGGATAAAGAAATCCCAAAATGATGAATATCCAAAATATTATTGGAAATAACTTGTTATTATTCACCATTAATGTTTGGATAAAGAAATCACAAAGGGATGAATATGCAAAATATTATTGGGAATAACTTGTTATTATTCGCTATTAATGTTTGGATAAAGAAACCCCAAGTGGTTAATATCCAAAATATTTTTTTAGGAATAATAAGTCATCATACATCCTTGAAAGAAGCCTTGATTATAATCGAGGACATTTCAATTTTTTACTCCACGGTTTACGAGCCGTGAGAGTATGAAATACTAAGGCAAAAATATGATTTTAAAGCGCCATGAATTTTCTTAGATTTTTGTTCCTCCTCCTTGCGATTTACGAGTCGCAAACTCTTAAAATACTAAGGGAAAAATGAGCTTTTAAAGCACATGGAATCTCTTTGGATTTCTATCTTAATAAATTTAGTTTGAATCAAACCTAGAAAAACTGATGGGATTAAAAAACACCAACACAATAGCAATTACAAAGCAAACCAAACACCAAGCAGCTTATCTTAGGTAGGGCGTACTAAGAGTGCTAATACCTTCCCTTTACGCAACCATTCCCTTGCCTTATAATCTCTGAAGGACCAGTCAGGTTTTCTAGTGACCATAATACTAGGTGGCAACTCCTTTACACGAAACAAAAACCCCGAAATCAATCGTGGATCGCCGCTCCGCCGCGAGGGTGCGACAATTATTATGTTTTGATTTTGTTTATTCATGTTCCTCATCTTCATTATGTTTAACTAAATCTATTTTGTCAAGATTAAATTGGTACACTAATGGTATAAGAATAAGTATAGTATAAACTCAACACGGACTTTAATGTTTGATACTAACATGTTTTGTATTTGTTATCTTACTTACTATTAATACCTTACTTGTTAAATGGTTAATCTAGATTTGTGTTGTACAACCCTTAGTACAACAAATACTTGATCCTTTCATAACCAACTGTATGGTATAACCAACATCTGTGTTATGAAAGGAACTTGATTTGTTGTTGACATAAGTTATCACCATGAATACCTGACAACATTTACAAGTATTGACATTACTCAAATAAGATAATTAATATGACCATGTTAATACGTTATAAATCGATTGGAACCTTCTTTGTGTGTGATTTCCTGTTAAGTAATAAAAAGAGTTTATATTATACTTATTTAAAATACCATTAGTGGATCCCTGTGGTTCAACCCCGATCTTGCCGGGTTATTTATTACTTCAATACTCCTGCACTTGGGATAAGACATCAATCTTTTGATCATGTCAAAGACCAATCTCAAATCAATGAAATGTTAAAGGACCAAATAAAAATAAAATTGAGTTATCAAAGTAAAAGAAAAAAACCAAGAGGAAAAAAAAAGAACCATTATTGAAATCTA
>Ga0325402_1000630_pt1 | contig 25628 bp, 18 predicted proteins | sample PopdelMetagenome_22_FD_207212 | JGI IMG/M metagenome (GOLD analysis project Ga0325402, IMG submission 207212) | Populus deltoides microbial communities from Bellville, Georgia, United States - Xylem-PdKOR-R3 | ecosystem: Host-associated > Plants > Phyllosphere > Stem > Wood/Secondary xylem...
AAGACAAAAAAAGGAGAAATATGGTAGAACGGGAAATCAATTTAGCTTGAAGAAAAACATTGAGAGAAGGCTTGCTCATAAGATTTCACAAATTACAAAATATTTGTAAATTGTAACACCATAAATTCTGGCTCTTGAGGGTGGTGTTCTCAGCAGTAGGGTAGGGCAAAACTCCCTCTAAACATCATTCTTACACCATATTTTAATCATTTATGACCAAGATTTTGCTTATGTCGTAAACCCACAGACACAAGGCATACAAAAAAAGTTTCTCCTAGTTCATTGCATCATAATCATCCAGATTCTCATTATATTCAAGCACCTTTCTCTTTATCTTGGATGTATCTACCCAAGTAACAAAGTCTTCCATGCTCCTTGTTACCAGGAATGCTGGGTCAGTAACGGTCTCGGGACCTGCACGAATATGCCCCTGCTCAATGTATGTTATGGCTTCTTTTAAGTGTTCAGCAAACTTCAATCTCATCAAAACAGTTGAAAGCCTACGCCTGCAAGCAACAAGATATACTCATTAACAAAACAAACATGCAAGTAGGTAAAGATTTGAAAGAAGAGAATTTCCAAGCAACCAGTCAGTACAGCAGTAAGGGAGAACACCATGCTAAAGTCCAATGGAAGTTTGGGATTTCTCTTCACACCATAAATATCGAATTGCACCACATTTTCTGTACACATCCTCTCAAGAGAGAGAGTAGAAAAGGGGGAATGGCTCAAACAGAGGATCTCATTACACAGCAAAAGATTTCAGTTCAAGAAGAATTATCCTACCTGCAAAAGGATGACACTGACAAGCGATCACACAAGGCCAAGCTTTTCCTGCTCGGTACCACACCCATGTTGTAGCTGTCATTTGCAACGAGACAACCAAAACATCAGCTACTTAATTGGAAACAACAGCAACAAGAGAAAAAGGGTGCAACAAAAAGAACCACTTGAACATTACTTGTAAAACCAATTTAAAAAGACTATGTCGGTCAATTGTGACTTTTCATTGCCTGATGTTCAAACCTTAAAACCAACAAGCAAAACATGAAGCTGGACACTATCCGTAACGCATTTACAAGAATGGAACTTAAATCAAAGACTAAAAAAGATTGGTATTCATCACAATAAAATCAATCTGCTGCCAGTGAAGCAATGCCACATATCAAAAGCAGCCCGGGTAACACTAACTACTTTGTTTCCACCAAGATTAAAATGTTTATTTAGCAATCTTTACTCCCTAAGCTCAGATTTTACCATATCAAAGCCTCAGCAATCCCTTAGCTCAAATTATCACTAACATGCACACATTTTCCACTAATGATAAGATTAAACAAAACAAAACAAAACATAATAAATAAACAAAATGAACTTACAGCTTCTCCAAAAGAACGTCAGTCATTTCAACACGATAAGGGTCTCTAGGATCCATCTGCTTCAAAATATTTGTCAACTTCTGCACCATCCGGCACACACTAGAATACCTGCATTTCACAATTTTTACCAATAATTAAACTAAAATAAAACAATCCCCAGTTCATGAAACACAACAACAACAACAATAATAAATTTCACGTTTCATAAATAAGTACAGAAAACTAAAACAGGCAAAGTTAAAGAAACACAAAAAAAGTAAGTATTTTTATAAAGAATTAGAGAAACTTAAAAGAGAGATTTAAGAAAAAAAAAAACAAAAGTTTTCAATGCATACAACATACTTCTTGTAATCATCACGCTCAACGATGTGGTAACGTTGCATAACATGTGCTTCTCTGTGATTGTGCTCTCTTTTCCAGTCCAAGAAATTTACTTTCTTTAGCAGCTTTCTCTCGTGAAACTTTAGCTTCCTCATTCTTTAAGAAACTGCTTCTGTAACAATAAAGAAAAGTGCCACAGAGAGAGATTGATTGATAAACCCTAATGATAACTATTTGATTTTGTTTTCGTTTTTTTCGCAGGGGAGGAAGAGAGGGAGAGCGCCAAGAGGTTTTTTTTTAATTTGGGCCTTAAACCCTAAGCTAGATGGGCTTGGGCTTATGCTATGGCTTTTTTTTTAAGGAGCTCCAGCAGAATTTGGTTTTCTAAAAACTGATTCAAAATAAAAGTTTTTGTAATATGAATTCTTAAGGGAATAGGAGCCAGTTATTGGAAAAAATAAATTGTATTAATAGAAAAAAAAATAGAGCATGAAAATAAAAGTAGCAATATAAAAATAGAATAAGTTTATCTCCTCGAAGAATATTTCTTGGTGCAATAATTGAATATATATAAACATGTGCTCATAATGTATATATGTCAAATAAAAAAATCTTGTTTGAAAACTTCTAAAAAAAGACATTATTTCTTCCAAGAAAATATCATTATTTAATTTTTCTTAAATGTTCATGAATGTATATATAAGATGAGTCCTCAAGGAACGTGGCGTGATGGCAAATGACTTGAGATCTGCACAACAGGTCTTGAGTTCAAGTCAGGGCGTGCACCTCTTGTAAAAGCCTGGGACAACTGGGGTTTTACTCGCTCACATGGGCCTATAAAATACACTTTTCGGGAGGTGGGGTTTCCTCGAATCCAATATATATATATATATATAAGATGAGGATAGATAATGAATTAATTATTAAAATACAATTAAATTTTAAATAAAATTACAAAGACTATATAATAGCTAGTAATTATTATAATAAGTATTAATAGTGATGATGCTTAAAAAATCTAGAATGTTAGGGAATTTTTTTTGTCATGTTTGAAGAATAAATGATCACAAGTTCATGTTAATATTTTATTCTCCATAACAGAGGATTCCGGGGGCTGGCAACAACGATTGAATATCCTTTAAAAAAAGTCTTTTTTTTTGAAATTTTAGGGACCCTCCAATGATTAAGTCAATGATTTTATTATAAAGATTTGCAATAAATAAGTATTAAATTCTAAGAATAAGAATATTTATTTTTTTGTTTATGTATCATAAATGTCGGGGATAAATTTTGAGAGAGTAAAGATTCTGAACTTGTTATTTAGGTTGTTCAGAGTGTATTTATAACATTTTTTTTCTTTTTTTCTTTGAGGGGTAAGTCCTTTTCTTCTTCATCCAAGTGGGGGGAAGACGATTACAATCAACATTAATATTGATGATTGGTGTCTCCTTTCCTCGGCATTTAATATTGAGGATATCACATGCTTATGGAAGATGATCTTATATCAATCTGTACACAATATTAATGTCGATGGAATCATCCCTTATTATCAATATTAATAATGATTTGACACATGGGTGACCTTTTAACGAGCTTTTTGACCTACTTGAGGGCAGGGAGATGATGACCGTAAATTCCCACTTTGAACACTTGTTCTTGAAGAAAGACTTGGCTCATGCAAGGTTGGGTCTTGTGAGGTGTCAGATCTACAAGAACATGAGCCGGGCGTGTAGCTGAGAATAAGGGGTTTGGATTTCACGGGGTGCTAAATCCACATGCATTAGGGCCTAATGTATAGTTAAGTCCAAAGAGCTCAGGTCTGGTGAGGTGTCAAACCACCTAATGCATAGCCAAGCTCAAGAAGGTTGCATCTAATAAGATGTCAGACCCATAAGTGCTTTAACCTCGTACGTAGCTGACCCAAAAAAATTCAATCTAACAAGATATCATATCCACAAATGTTGTGGTATGTAACCAAAAAGGAAGTGCGATATCTTTGCCCAGCTTTTTTTTTTATCCTGGGCCATGGCCCTTCTTGTCACGAGTTTTTTGAAGAAAAAGCTAATATGACGTAGATCCATCAAACAATAATTAAAATAATTTAATATTATAATGATTAATTATATTACCATTACAATAACTATAACTATTCTTTCCTATAATAAATATTTAATAAATAAATAAAATATTAAAAGCTAATTGTCATTATATCTAACATGGAAAAAAAAAAATCTTAGTCACACGTTGTAGATATCAAAAGCATCACATCTCACTATTTTAAAACATGTTTGGTAACGCGTGTTGCTAAAAAATTTAAATTTTTTTTGCTAAAATTTAATATGGTTTGTATGTTTTGAATCGTTTTAATGTGCTAGTATCAAAAATAATTTTTAAAAAATAAAAAAATCATTGGCATGTATTTCGGCACAAAAAATTATTTAAAAAACAATCACTACCACATTGCCAAGCATCCACTTAATGCTTCAATTTTACTATTATTATATTAACTACAATGGATTGTGCAAATCCAGTTTTTTGTTAGGAAAAATGCATGTATGGGTGAGATTGCAAATTTTAAAGGACATGTTGGCGAAACTATGAAAATTCAAGGACATATAAGTTTGAAACTTAAAAAAGCCTTTAATAAAGGTAGATGGGTAATTTAACTCACATAATAATTAAAATTAGCATATTGGTCCGCACTCTGTAGTAGGTCGATAACATTTTTTTTTAAAATGTAAAAAAATATAAAAAATATAGATAATATATTAAGTGTCTTAAGTCTGGTGGTCCAACTAAAACTAAAATAGCCTTGGGTCTGGTTAAAAAAATGACCCAATATCTTTTGGGTTTGGCGACCAAGAAGTCCAAAAGCTGTTGGGTCTTGCTAGAGGCAGGACCCAACACTAAAAAATAAAAAAAATATATTTTAAATGCAAAAAGAAAAACACTTATAACTTGACGCAACACTATTAAATCTGGCTGCTCCGCAGAACCCAACATCATTGAATTTTGCTGGTAGCAAGACATAATAATATGCTACTATAGTTTTATTACCTGGACGTGTAGCATAATAGTATAGATTAATTTTTATTTTCTTGGCTTGATTGTGAACCTCATGTATTCATATATTTTGGTCTAAATTATTTATTTATTTTGACACATCCTCTCCTTCTATCATGTCCTTTGGTGCAGTTGCGAGAATGCTCCTTGCCATAAAGATCTTCGGTTAACGATCCTGCAGTTACTCGATAATAAGGATTATTGTTTTTAAAATATTTTTTTATTTAGAATTATATTAAAAATATATTTTTTAATCTTTTTTATATCAGTAGATCAAAACAATTTAAAATAAAAAAAAATAAAAAATAAAATATTTTTAAATAAAAAAAAACATACTAATAACTTTGAACAACATCCAATGCTATTAATCCAACTGCTCAACAGGACTCATTGCTACTAAGTCCTGCTGCCAACAGACACAATAATATACTAGTATAGTTTTATTACATGTAAGTGTATTATAATAATATGAATTAATTTTTATTTTCTTGACTTAACTGTGAATCCCATTTATTAATATATTTTGGTCTAAATTATTTATTTATTTGTTACCAAGCATTTCCTTCTATCATTTGTAACTGTGAGAATGACTTCTCAGTCCTCACTATAAAGATATTTGTTAATGATCCTGAAGATGAAGGTTATGGTTGTTTTTAAAATATTTTTTTTGTTAGGAATTATATTGATTTTTTTTTAAATTTATTTTTTATATTAATAAATTAAAATAATTCAAAATCATAAAAAAATAAATTAAATTAAAAAACATTTTTTAAATACAAAAACAAACATATTAGTATCTTCCCGCAGGATCCAATACTATTAGATACGGCTATCAACTTAACCCAATAATATGCTAGTATAGTTTTATTATCTGTACATGCAACATAATAGAATGGATTGATTTTTATTTTCCTGGCTTGATTGTGAATAAAACATAAAACCAATAATTATTTGAAACAAATCAAAATGGAAAAGAAAAATAAAATAATTGTTGGAATTACAGAGATAACCAACGTTCTTCGGAATTATGAATTCAATATAATAAAAAATATTAAAAACCCTTAAAATCACATTGATGCATCACTTTATATAATTAAATTATGAAAATGAGGCCAATGGCTCATTCATATTATTGTTCTAGGTAATTAAAAAATAAAATATTTTAAAATCCGATAAACCAAATATTATAGCATTAGCTTAACAGAATTACAGAGATAAGTGCGAGGGACTGATAAAATTAATGTGATTTAGGATTGCACTGATTATTCCCCATGCTTTATGGCTGGACCAGAATTAAAAAAATAATAATACTCAAATTAAGAATTTTTTTTTAATTCTATTCCTTGATATTTTATTTCATTTAATTTTTTTTATCTAAATTAGTTCTTAATTTTTTTTAATATCATCCTTTAATATTTTATTTTATTTTATTTTTATATCAGATTTGATCCTTATTATTTTGATCACAGTTTATTTTTCTTTTTAATTTTTGATGCTTAGGAATTTTGTTTCATGATTTTTTTTGGCCTTCTATAGGTCAATTTTGATCTCATAACCTGGATCACGATGTTTGAAGATTAGTTTGATTTAACTTTAGTATTTTTTTAGGTTTTTTTTTAAATAATTATTTTTTCATTTCATCCTTCGACATTTAGGCCTTGAGTTTCATGATTTTTATTTTTATTTTAATGAATTATTCCGATCTCATATTACAATTTATGGGTTAATTAAGTTAACTTGTGTTGACTCAAATTTGTTTTTATAATTTTTTTAAATTGATTTTTTTTAGTTTCGTCTTTCATCATTTAGTTTACTTGAGAGTTGACCTCTATTGTTTTACTCCATTTATTTTATGTAGGATTATCTCGGTATTATGACCAGGTCGTGAGTTTATTGTGTTGACTTGAGTAAGGTTTTTTTTGTCATTTTTAAAATTGATATTTTTTTTAATTTGTCACTCAACGTTTTTTTTTCTTGTAATTGAGCTTTAAATTTATTTTATTTTTCATTTTGTTCTGATTTAATTTTTTCTTTGTGGTGAAATAAGATCTTTGAAACCTTTTTAAGAATATTTGGATGATATCTTTTAATAATATTAGCAAGTGTTTATTATTATTATTATTATTATTATTATTCATTGGCCTTTTTTTTTTCATTATCCTTGGTTTTTATTATACTATTAAATTAATAAAGATTATTGAGCTCATTTAAATCAATTATCTAGGTCCTAGATTTTTCTTGCTCATTTGAGTCGGTGTTTGTTTTTACGATGGCACCGTCTTTTTGAAAAAATACTATTTTTTTAGTTTAAATTAATTTTTTTATATTTTTGAATTGTTCTATAATAAATAAATAAATAAATATAATATAATTTTAATTTATTTTCAAACAAATAATATTTTAGAAAATAATCAATATATATATATAAAAAACCTAAATTGCTTGGATATTGTTTTTTTATATTAGAAAAAATTTAATATTGCCTGCTGCACGTGTAGACGTTTACTATTGCAAAATCATAATGGGGGGTTGCATCCCTATTCTAGCTCCTAATCCTAGGTGATCCAAAACATCTCCAGGCCATAACGAATTGAGCAATGAAGAACGCCATGAAATAAATCACCTTGGTACGTGTGAAATATAATAATACCTGCATTTAATTCATTAATAATAATAATAATAATAATAATAAGGTAGCATGAAGCTGTACGTACCTCTTGCAAATTTATGGCAGGAAGAAAAGGGCCCTGACTGGACTACCCGTGATAAGGATCCCTCACTTGTACGTTTTAACCAAATACAAAAGCAATGCCTTGTGAATAAGGGAAACTCCCACTTCCATGACTGGATTCCGAAGCTAGAAGTCCCCACTTTTGATTTAAAGCAACGACCTCAGTCACCTTTTTCACCTGTTTTTTGGTTTTTAGCATATTTGTTTTTAAAGTAACACAATGAAATTCTTTTTGTTAAAAAATGTGACTTCTATAACTTGCTACTGTTCAGGATAATACCATCATTTTAAAAAATATTAAATGAGCAAAAGAGATGAGAGAGTAGAGAGAAAAAGAAAGAAAGAAAACTCGTAGAAACACTCGAAACTCCAATTAGAACATTGCTGATACCATAAGAAAACATTTTCCATCCAAAAAAAGAGAATGACCCACTTGTCTTTGATGGTGAGTGTGACCCTCTCGAGTCACCATTAATAACCTTTTTTGATATCGCTTAATTTGTCTCATTAAGATCTTTATGATAATACCAGTGATGTTTTAATTGGAGTTTTGATGTATCCCTAGAGTTATTTTTTTCTTTTCTTCTCTCTGCTCTCTCTTACTCATTAAATATTTTTTTAAAGAAAGTCGTTATTCTAAATAGTAATAAACTGTAAAAGTCATGTTTCCTGATTGTGACATGTATAAACTATGTTATTTTGCTTGTTTTTTTTCAACTGTGATATCATGTCAATATTTTTAATTAATAGTGCTAATTAAAAAAAGAATCTAATTATCTTAACTAGGGTTGGTTTAGATAGGCAAAGAAGATTATGTATATTTAAAAAAAAAACGATGAAACAATTATCATTGATTCTTTGAAAAGGTGATTTATCTACATTGAATTAGCCTCGTTTACAAGCATATTTTATGCTTCAACTTCCATGTAATTAAAAATATTGCTTTATTTATATGTGAATGTGAAACATAAAATCTTTCATGTAAAATATATGATTAACTTATTTATGCACCAAATTTGCTATAATAATAATAAAAAAAATAAGTACCGAAAAATCTATCACTGCACTAAAATTGAACTAATCAATGGACATTAATCCCCTTGCAAAATTGCTCATTAGGTGATATTTGTTTTTATGAAAAGTGGTATTTTTGTTTATTATTAGAAAAATTGGTTAATTAAAAATACTTTTTAATTAAAGAAAAATTTGACTGTATTTTCTAGAAAGTATTTTTCTTTTAATTTAGACAGAAAACACTTTCTAGAAGTTATGAAAAACGTAATAATATCTTGTTATTTATTAATTATATTAAATTTAATTCTCAATCTTTTGATTGCTATATATTTTATTTTGAATCATTTTTTTTTCAATTTCTTCCCCTAAAATTTGATATAATATGATTTTTATATCAGTTTTAGTTTTCATTCTTTTGATTGTTATTTGTTTTTCTCCTATCTTTTTCTTAATTGAGGTTTTTTTTATCTAACATACTTAGTCCCTATTTTTTATTTCTATTTGTTTTATTAGAAATAAATTATGAAATTCAATTTTTTTTAATTTCATCTTCTTTCAACTTTTTTTTTATCTATTAGGTTTGTCTCCATTCTTTTTATTGCTATTTGTTTTATTTGAGATAATTTATGAAATTAGAATTATTTTTTTAATTTCATTCTCCTTCAACTTTTTATTTGTCAAATTTGGTCTTCATTATTTTAATAAACTTGAAAAAAATTAAAACACTAATAGGTTATTTTCCAGTTTATTTTCCGTGATATGACTAAACACTGAAAAATATTTTTCAATTTATTTTCCATGACATTACCAAATATTAAAAAATAATTCACTTTTTAGAATCTCCTTTCCATGGAAACTATTTTTAAAAATAAAACTTCTTTCCAGCAAACACATGGTGCCTTAATGAAAATAATCTCTTATAAGTTCAAGTGGTAAAACAATCAATGCACAAATGTTTATTGGTGGTATCATAACCCATTTTTGGGTTATTCCCACTAAAATTGCCTTTTTTCTTTTAAAATAAAAATAAAGTAATAATAGCAAGCAGACTGGCGATTTGGTAGAAGCAGGTTAAAGAGGATTTCAAATATATAAAAGAATCAACATGCAATTTTGGATGGAATTAAGAGCTTAATCGTTCCTCATTATACCAAAAACTAGAAAGACAATGCGGATTCAAGGTCAAATTAAATGATTATTGGATGAATCTGCATAAAAATTAAGTCCAGTGACATAATTAGACTTTTAATAAGCTAATTTGATTTAATCATGGACCAAATTAAAAGTTTAATTATGTTTAAGAATTAATTTGGGTCAAATTAAAAGATTTAATTAAGTGCAAGGACTTAATTATACTTTAAATGGGTCAAATTAATTTTATCAGGAATTCAATTGGTGAAAAATTAAGTTTAAGAGCTTAATTTGGGCTTAATTGAGAATATTGAATTTTAGAGGACCAAACATAATTTTTACAAATTCAATTAGTTGAAATCAATGGTAAAATTGCAAGAAAATTAAAGTTTAAAGTCAATTAAGGGTTAAATTGAAGAAATCCACAATCAATAACCTTTTTGGAAAAAGTGCCAAACTTCAAGGACTTAATTTAGTTGAAGATATCGGTGAAAATGAAGAAAATTGAAAGTTTGATGGTCAATTTGCATAAATTCAAAACCAAAGACCACAATGAAAAAGGCGCTGAAATTTGGGGTTGATGTTGAAATTTGACAGGGGCAAAATTACATAAAATAAAAAGTTTGAAACCAATCAAGTGTGCAATTAAAAGAAATTAAAACCCGAAGGACTAAATTGAATTTTGACCAAATCCTAAATGAAAACCCTAAAGCCAAAACAACACCGTTTTGACAAAAATAGACGAGACGACTTGTCGTCTAGTTACTGTTCATCATTTTCTTTTGTTTCATCTGAAAAAGTTGCTCAGATGACTACTTTTCAGGGGCATTTAATGCTTCTTCTCCCTACTAAACTGGACAAACCATATACCCTCATGATGACCTGACATTGTACTACACCCCATAGTAGGCCTTCCCAGCCAACTGCCCCTAGCTGCCATAACGCCGCCTCAAGGTGGCCAACCCAACCAACCTTTTTGCAACCATTTTTACATGCCATGATGACATATTTGATCAAATGAATGAGATCCTTTTCGTTTAAATCAAAGGCTAAGATTTGAATAAAAGGACTCTATTCTGTTTATTATGATATTACAATTCAATTACCTCTTCTAACTTTCTAAAATAATCAACTTCAAACTCATTTAAAATTGATCCTTTAACACAAACTCTATTATTATAGGTATTTATGTCCTGAACATACTTTTTAGTATGAAAGATATACCCATTATAACACTTAACTATTCTTTCAAGACCTAAACATAGTAAATTCAAACTACCACTAGCATTGCATCCCATTTAAGAAACTTGTTTCAAGATTACAATCATTAACAATTAAAGAAAAAGATGTAATAAAATTAAGTATTATGAGAGTTAAGAATTATTAAGTACTACTTAGATTTGTTTTAAATCACGTGGTGAATTATTCAGCTTGTAATTAAAAAACTTAAGATTAAGTCAAATGTAAATTTTAGGATAGTAAAAATTAACAATGTTGCCTACAAAGAGTTATTCAATCTATTAGTTAATATGAGAGTATAAGAGAAAATTGTTTTAAATTAGCAAAATGTTAATATTGTACTTTCTAAATAAAAAGTCTCAATTTATTGCAGTTAAATAACATATAATGATATTGCATATTTGAATTCAATTTCTGTCAAGTATAGTCCCCTCACTGTATTTTTTGATAAAAGTCATCCAAGATGGAAAAATATTAACAAGAACATCTGGTGGCAATAAAAAAAAGATGCTTTAACACTATTTATTATGGTGAAATCCTTGGTATTTTCCATAAATTATGGACATGCTAATTTTTTATGCATGCTTCAACCAGAAACCATTATATACTAAGAAAATCATTGATACATCAAAGATGTTTTCATCTGAAAATTATGTTTTCTTAAGACAACATATATCAAATTCCTGAATAATCACAACTGGTTCAACTCATCAATCAACGGTCGAAGATAAACATTTATATTCCTACTCGGATTATTAGGACTGAGTATGACCGTAAATAAGAACATGAACTTTGGCCTTATACACATCCCTCGTGGCAAGTTGTAAACCATAAGTATCACAGGACAACAAGAATAGGGTATGACAAATGATTCAAATAGATTGAATCCATCTATACATAACCTAAGATGTACATTATGTGGTTTCATTGAAAACCAAGGATGAACCCTATTAAACTGCTTCCAAGCTTCACTATCAAAAGATTTATACCAAGCATCATGTGCTCTGCAATCTCTGAAGACATGAATATGCTTCGCAACCTATGAGTGATTGAGAAGTATCTCAGTTTTCTATGTGCAACAAGATTCCTTCCCATACTAGCTTTAGATTTATACCAAGCATGCCCATCAGTTTTGCGCTAGGTAAAATTTGTATTTTCACGGTAGTACAATTTACAGAAGGTTAGACACATGTCAATTTTCTAGCATCCTAGGCTAAGGTTTTTCATCATGGATTTAACAACATATAAGTTCTCTTTCAACCTCTTCCCTTCAAGTAAAATGCTTCTCGTCCATTCGATGATTATGTCATAACCAACCTCACTCAGCCTATGATCTGACTTGATAGTGAACATACATGCAATGACTGATAATTTAATGTGGTGAGCACCTTTGCAACGATTGATAAAATGCTTTTTGCCCATTCGATAATTTTATCATAACCAGCCTCACTCAACCCATGATCTGACTTGATGGTGAACACTTATGCAATGATTGATAACTTACAATGATTTATACACCTATCTCGTAATGGTTCGTCAAAATCTTTTAAAAATTCAAAAAACCTAGTTGCGTTTGTATTTTGTTCTTCATCTACACTTGAACATTCACCTGCATAACTTTGATTTATTCGCATTGCATCCATCATCAAACTCCTATAAGGTTTACTATTCTCATCTATAACTCGATGCACGTTGCTAGAACATAGGGTTCTCCATGTGCAAACCAACATGAGTAATTTTCCATGAACCGTTTTTGTAGAATATGCATCGTAATAACATCTAGATTTAAAAACTTCTTATTTTTACACCCTTTAAATAGACATTTAATACCCCCTCCATTAATATTTTTTTGAATTAGATATGTGCAATTAATAAAATCCTGAATTTCATTTCAATAATCCATCCCGCACAACTCTTTACATAAAACTCGATACATTCAAGAATGATTATCCATTACTTCTATGAAATCTATATAAAATATTGATGATAACATGTATTAATTAATAATGTGAATTAAACAAATTATCAATACCCAACTAATTAGCTATCATTGGCTTAATTTAAACTTATTCAATCTATTTTAATAGTACCCTTTAATCATTATCAATTTTCTCACAAAATCCAAATTCCTCTAAATTTACCAAAAATTTCAATTTAACAATAAAATTGATAAAATATGAAACGTAGCCATTAAATAACTCATTATTTCTTTCATTATAAAACATCTAAGTTACAAAATCAAACTCAATTTCATCAAATGACAAACAAATATAATTTTTCAAAAACTCAAACAAACCCTAACATGTAGAAATCATGCATTTATACAACAAAGTTTTGTAGAAAAATGCTATGAAAAAAATAAACACACAAATAAACTACATATACTACACAAAAATGCCAAAAGGTAGGTTTGCTTATTTGATGTGGTGAATATTTTTTAAAAAATTAAACCAATACAGGGATACTCACAAACTAAGTGTTGGGGTGACCGAATTTGGGATTATAAAAGCTTGATTTGTGACAAAATAAGACAGGAAAATGTGTTGTTTTCTATATAAAAAAGAAAGAAGAAGAAGAAATGGGGGATGGGGAGGGGAGGTCATATGACAGGTTATAATTTAAATATTACCAATGGATTCCCCAACAAAAATTAGTGACAATAATTTTTTATCGGCAATTTCATTAAAAATATTGACACGTTAGATTTTCTAATGAAATTAACAAGGGAATGCCTACTTAATTTTTTTTCATTCTCTTAATTTCATTGGTAATTCCCTATGTAGTCACTACATGAGTCTTTTCCATCAGTGAATACCAATAGAAACAACAACGTGATGTTTTCTCGGTAAATTTCATCATAATTTATCAATAAATTTTTTTAATCGGTATTTTCATTGATATTTGATAATTTTATACTAGTGCGCCCTCTTCATTGCATGGGTCAAGCTCTATTTACACCCCCTCTTTATTTTGTATTCCTTCGTATCTTATCTTCTCTTCTACTCTCTTTTTTATTTTACTTTTTATGTATTTTTTATCCTTATTCCCTTATCTCTTAGTTGCTCAGAGAGGAGGCCAAAACCTTCTGTTTATTTTGATCTATCTTTCCTTCATTGATTATTTTAACGCTCACCGATCTTTGTATTTTATTGTTTTTTTCTTTGATTTTCTTTTTCCTTTTTGAAATATCTCAATTATATATATATATATATATATATATATATATATATTCCTCTTTTCCTTGAGAGAGCTATATATATATATATTATTATATTTTAGAGAGATTCTTTTTCCCAATAAAATGATATCCCCTTCGTTTGAAAGGGAAAAAAGATGCATTTATACAGAAAAAATTAGGGTAACCTCTATATATAGATATGTTTTAGAAAATCGTAATGTAAAATTAGGATATGAAAAAATTGAATAAGAACATCTGTTTTTTTTCCTTCTTTCTCTCTTTATTTTTTTTCTCGTTTCAAATTTTCTTAATTCTCCCCTCATCATTTTTTTTATTTTCTATATTTTGGCCCACACTCATTTTTATATGTCTACTTGAAATTAAAATTAAAATATAAAAATTACAAAAAATACAAAAAAATCCAAGAAATAGCTAAATTTCAAATAAATTAAAAAAGATATATTTTTTGAAATTTTTATATTTTTAAAACATATTAGAAAAATTAAAGGTAAAAAATAGATCATGAATGATATTATCTAAATTTTACAAAATTGATGTTTTCTGATTTGTTTGTTGAAAAATACTTTCCATAAAAAATGAATTCCATAGAAAATATATATTTTTTGCTAAAAATAACAATTTCTTAGCAAAAATACTTATTTTTTAAGTTGACTAGAATCCACTTTTCATCAATTAAATTTCCTAAAATTTATCCAACATAAAAGAAATTTGAAAAATGATTTTCAAGCAATTTGTTGTCGGGATTTTCTTTTCTTAAATAAGAGATTCATAAATGATATTCTAACATAGACAAAATGAATGATAAAGAAAAAGAATGGTTTCCACTTTAACGTTGGAGCGGTTAAAACCATCAACACTCACCCTCCTTTTAATTATTGCCCCCTACCCTTCCCTCTCTCTCTGATTTTCCCACTAGTTTCTCTGGCAAATCTCGTCGGAAAATACCAACCACAACACTCTTCCTCTTTCCATAGCTTTCCGTCTCCAAAACCCACATTCTCCTTTTCAAGTTTAACCACACCTCATTGGCGTACCAGTGAGCTTTTTATGAGAGATTGTCAATATTGAGCGCAAACTGGGATCTTTGATTATCAAGATTTCTCAGAAATTCTTGCATCTCATTTCTGGGTTTTCTTTGGATACGGAAGTTATTTGTTTTAGAATTGTGTAAGCTGACAAAGTTTGGTGTTTTGGAGATTAAAGTAATGAAAGAACATGAAACTGGTGTCTTTGATTATTTTAATTGAAAAAAAGAAGTTTATATAAACAAGGCAGGGTTTAGAGCTTCAAGTTTTTTTATTATTATTATCTTAATCAAGCTCAAAGAATCTCTTTGTCTCTGTAAGGGTGAGCATTGTCTGACAATTCATTTAGATACAAAAGATCAAGTAGGGAAAGAGAGAGCATCTATTGTGTTAAATCTTAAATTGGACACATATTAAGGGATTGTTAAATTGGGTTTGGTGATATTGGAGGGAAAATATGTTAAAGATGTGGAAGACAGAGGACTCTGGTGAGGAATGGGAGATGAAATTGAAATTATGTGGTGGTGGAAAGTTTAAAAAGTTGAAAACTTCTGTGGTTTCAAGGTCTCCAATGAAGCTATGGATGACAAGGGCAATCACAACTGTATTGTTATGGACTTGTGTGGTTCATTTGATGTCACTGGGAGAGACCTGGGGCCCGAGATTGTTAAAGAGTTGGACATCTTGTTATAGTTATCAAGATGTTGAGTTAATTTCTGTTCCTGCCGAAGTTATTCTTCCTCCAAAGAGTAAGTTCATAATTTCATTAATTTCAGCTTAGTTATAGTTGAGCATTTACATTGGAAAAGGTTGTTGATATTCATTAAAGGAGAGAAAAATCATGTGCTTTGGTTTTGTATGTTCTTTGCTTTCATCAATTTGTTCCAGCTATTAATTGGAGATAATTGATTTGATGAGTTATTGTCCTTTTATACTGTTCATACATTTTTTTTCCCTGTCTAACATGGATTGATTTGCTGCTCATGACTATAATAAATGTTTCTGTACCATTGCTGATTTGCTCAAGATTTTCAATTTGTTTGTATCGTATATCATTTCTAATTTTGTTATTTTAGTTTTCCTTGAAAAATCTGATTCTTTTCTCTTCTTATTCCTAAGTTTGGTAATTGTTGCTTGCAGGAGTTTATAAGAATAATGGGTATCTCATGGTTTCCTGCAATGGAGGACTGAACCAAATGCGAGCAGCAGTGAGTTGATTGCAACTTAAATCATAAATCATCAATACTGAAATTGCGTTTTGATTATGCATGGCCCATCTAGTTTGCTGCTATAACCATTTGATGTATTGTCACATCTGGACTTGTAATGCAGATATGTGACATGGTCGCTATTGCAAGATATCTAAATGTTACTCTTATAGTCCCAGAGTTGGATAAAACCTCATTTTGGAATGACCCAAGGTAAATTCAGTAGTATAAAGTCTTGAAAAACACTCCTACAATTTGTCTGATCAATTCATTCATTTCATTGTGGGGCAGTGAGTTTCAAGACATATTTGATGTTCATCATTTCATCGCTTCCTTGAGGGGTGAGGTTCGTATATTGAAAGAGCTACCGCCTAGGCTCAAAACACGAGTAGAATTGGGATTGTTCTACTCATTACCTCCTGTTAGCTGGTCAAACATTTCTTACTACACCCATCAGGTTCGTACACACTAGAATTCTAGAATTGTAAAGTGAGCATTAGCCTTTTCATTTCCCTTTTTATTTTGCTAATGTATTTGGACTAATGCGACTAATTTTCTAAAGTGTTTGCCAACAGATCCTTCCTCTGCTGCAAAAGTTCAAAGTTGTACATTTGAACAAAACAGATGCTCGCCTTGCTAATAATGGACTTCCTCTTGAGATTCAAAAGTTGCGCTGCCGAGTAAATTTTAATGCTTTCAAGTTTACGTCAAAGATAGAAGAACTGGGTAGAAAGGTTGTTAAGATATTGAGGGAGAAAGGCCCTTTCCTGGTGCTTCATCTCAGATATGAAAGGGACATGTTGGCTTTCTCTGGCTGCACTCATGGTTGCAATGATGAGGAAGTAGAAAAACTGACAAGAATGAGGTAATTTCTCTTTGATACCTTGTTAATATGCTGTTAACGTCAAACACAACTAACTCTCACAAACTTCACTTGGTCAGATATGCTTATCCCTGGTGGAAGGAAAAAGTTATTAATTCTGAAATGAAAAGGAAAGAAGGTTTGTGTCCTTTGACTCCTGAGGAAACTGCCCTTGTGTTAACTGCACTTGGAATTGATCGTAATGTTCAAATTTATATTGCTGCCGGAGAAATATTTGGTGGGGAAAGAAGGATGAAGACTTTGATGGAAGCTTTTCCTAATTTGGTGAGTAGAAAAAAGCAGCAACTTCTTCTAACTTCTGTATGAAGGAATGCCTTAAAATAATCCATCCTTCTAACATGGAACAGGTCAGAAAAGAGGATCTGTTGGAACCATCAGATTTGAAGTTTTTCCAGAACCATTCATCTCAAATGGCAGCACTAGATTATCTGGTGTCCCTAGAGAGTGACATATTTGTTCCCACATATGATGGCAATATGGCTAAAGTTGTTGAAGGTCATCGCAGGTAATTTATTGCTGCCACGTCTAATATAGATTCTCAACTGAACTGAGGGTTATTGCAATATAAAATGAACTAAAATGTCCTAAATTATCTGATGTAACCCTGATACCATGCACAGCATAATTTCCCTCGCCAATACTTCAGGAATAATCTGTAAAAAAAAAAAAGAATGCTCTCTGTAACTGAAGGGCTTGTTGATATATAATTTGGAGTTTATAGTTGATAGATTTAGTTTGCATTGTACTGTCCATAGTTCCATTAAGAAAAATGAAAGAAGGAAAGAAAACATCAATTGAAGATGATAAGTTTCTCTTGACTTCTGATGACTTCCAGATTCTTGGGGTTCAAGAAGACTAGCTTGTTGGACAGAAAACTTCTGGTAGGTTTAATAGATCAATACAGCAAGGGGTCATTGAGCTGGGATGAATTCTCCTCTACTGTGAAGGAAACTCATTCTGATCGGATGGGTAGCCCAAAGAGGCGAGTCGTTATACCAGATAAACCAAAGGATGAAGATTATTTTTATGCCAATCCGCAAGAGTGTTTGCAACTGTTAGATGAACCATTGAGAAGTACATGAACCTGGTCATGCTAATAAGATGACCATCCTGAATAATACCCAGTGCCAGTGCATATTTGTCAAAGGAGATGACTTAATATATATTCAAAGGAGACTGCAGGCATAAATGGTTCATTTTTTAGGATCGCGCCTCAAGTTGGATTCAGGGAGACTAAGGATTTCATCCATCAGTTTCTTCAGCAGTCTCACAAGAATATTTATAATGGTTCATTTTTGAATAATCAGAGTTTCTATGGGGAACTCTGTCATTGGAGGGCTAATATCCAATTAGCTGGCTTGTAAGGAGGAGCTAATACAAAACTTTCCTAGATGGGGAAGGTTTTGGGATGTATAGTCCATCCCACATATTCTGTCATAATTTTTTCAGCATGAAATATGCAATAAAGTAACATTTGTCATTTCCCTTGTCATGAAACTTTGATAATCTAGTCTACTGAGGAATGAAAATTCTCCTCCTCCTCTCTTCCTACATGCATAGAACTCCATGAGTTGAACATGGGATGCATGGCTGCTAATTAATCATGTCTGTCGCATGATGCTCCACACACACGCCCACGCAAAATTGATTTTCTTGGAGTCAAAATAAAACCTTCAAAGTTGGATTTCCAGATTTCATTGTAGGATTCTTGCATGCCTGAAAAGATTTTAGTCATCTCCTTCCTTGAAAGTCCAAGTGACACGTATAAATTAACCATGTGGTTGCAGACATGAACAACATTTATGATGATAAATTATATTGTTAAACACAACTCGTGGCATCTAGAATCATTTTGATGCTTCGGTTGCTGTATCTTGAAGAAAACAAACAAATAAATTGATTTTCCTTGGACATTGTTTCCAATGTCTTCACCAGTCAGCTAGAGAGATTTGGCAAAAGAGAATTTCCATGATGCCGTATCATTCCAGTTAGTAGACTTGGCAATGGGTTTCTTAGTTGTCATTAAATGATGGGCTATAACTCCTCTTTTTTTTTTTTTTTTTATCATCTAAAATATTTCAAGTATAGAGCATGCTTCCTCCATTTTCCCATGATCTACTTGTTAAAAGGATCATGCTCATGGGGATCAGGCATCATGATAATCATACATGATAGTAAATGATTGCCACTGAAGCACTCCAAGATAACAAGACCTTTCATTTTCTATTCAAGTCATGATTCGAAACCCCAAGAAAGTTCTTCGAAGCATATACTGGGGTCGAGAGAACGAGAGAGGTGACAAGAAAAGGAAGAAAAGAATATGTCCATTGGTGTTTGTCAAGGAATATAACAATGAAAAAATTTGTCAGTATCTGCTAAATTTCTAATAGTGAAAAAATATCAAGAGGCAATATAGACAGAGAGTGATCCACTAATAACAATGTCTGAATCAGCATCCAGCCGCTCAAGAGATGGTTTTCGAACCACATTAACCAGTGCCGAAAGTGGGAATGATTCATTATTTCAAGGGCTCATCAATGTTTACCAAAGAAAATAAATGGTTGAAACTTGAAGGTGCTTAAACATTGCATTTCTTGAGTATATCTGTATAGTTCTTGTCCTATATTATGCCCCAAAATGATTTCTTTCAAGCTTAAATCATGATCCTGGTGAAGGTTTCCATGTTTAAAAACGTACAATATGATAATTTAATCCTTTCTTCTTCTTCTATGAATAAGAAAAGCCTTCATACTGTATTGAGATCCAAGGAACCGGGTCAGCCTTGGACACCTTCGATCGAGTTGCCAGCGCGAGAAAGAAAAACAAAAGAATAATCATGGTTTGTACAGAACATGATTGTGTTTGGTTTCGGGAGACAGAGCCAAAAACCTGTCTTCATAAGTATTGTCATGGTTTTGTTACCTGAGCTAAAATCCACTTCTGTTTTATAAAATCAAGCAAGAAATCTGGATTTGAGATCTTGTCAGATGCAATAGTGATTAACAATCAATTCTTTATGCTTGTCTAGAGTTGAAAGGTTTTCACCTTTTACTAGGTAATTTTTGTTTTTATGTTTTAAAAGTTTTTTTAAAAAAATTATTTTTTTATTTTAAATTAATATTTTTTAAATATTTTTAGATTATTTTGATACGTTAATTTTAAAAATAATTTTTTTAAAATAAAAAATAGTATTTTAATATATTTCTAAATAAATAATATTTTAAAAAATAACTATTATTATATTTTCAAATACCCTTTAACTCAGCACAAGAAACCTTGCTCAATTATTAAAAAAAACAAAAGCAAGAAAGTACAAAAATTAATGTAAGAGCATCTCCAATAAAAAATATTATATTAAAGAGCCAAATGGATAAAATGGTTTTTTGAATAGCGTAAATATAGCTTTTTTAATTATGTGCATTTCAATAGTAAAAAGCTATTTAGAAAAATCAATTATATTTTAATATATTTCATGTTAAATCATGATGTTATTAATATAATTATATAACTAATTTAGATATTTTATATATAATATAATTATGATGTTATTAATTATATAATTAATATGAGTAATTTATAAAATAATATAAAATTAATGAAGTAATATGAAAGTTAAAAGATATAATTTAAAATTAAATTTAAAATTTATTTATATGAATATTTTTAATTTTCAGTTTTATATGTTACTGTTAAAAATTTAATTTTTTAAAAGTAAATTCAAATTCAAACTTTGAAAAAAACCGCCAACATTTTAAATTTTGATTTAAATTTTTTTTTTAAATCAAGTTTTGAAAAAATAACCAACAACATTTTAAATTTTAAAATTTCAAATGGGCAAAAATTAACCGCCAACATTCTAAGATTTCAAAATTTAAAAAAGTAATCCATCTATAAATATTCTCATATACCTTAACATTTTTTCTCATCATTTTCTTCTCTCCAATCTTTATTATATTTCATTAAAATTCATCATGAATCATTCTAATTTTAATTTTTATGATGCTTTTGATTTTGATGATGACATTCCTGTGTTCGCTTTTTAAGTTGCTACCGCAGTGGTTGCTGAAGAAGAATCGAATAATCAAGGGCGGAGAACAGGGTATCGTGGCTCTATTCTTGGTCACAATATTGTCAATCGTAATAGAAAGGAAGGTGAGTTAAGGTTATATAATGATTATTTTGCTGAAAATTCTAAATTCACTGAAAGTCAATTTCGAAGAAGATTCAGGATGAGTCGTCGTCTTTTTCTTCGGATTGTAAATGCAGTGGAAGCTCATAATCCATATTTCAAACAAAGGACAAATGCTCTTGGTGTTCTTGGTTTATCTTGCCTTCAAAAAGTAACTGCATCTCACATAATACTTGCATATGGTATTCCTGCAGATCTTACTGATGAATATCTTCGAATTAGATAAACCACCGCGATAGAAAGTCTTAGAGCTTTTGTCAAAGCAATCGTAGAAGTTTTTGGTGATTGGTATCTAAGGACACCAAACGAGGCCGATGTTTGTTGATTATTATCAATTGGAGAGCAACGTGGATTTCCAGGGATGTTAGGGAGCATTGACTGTATGCATTGGAAATGGGAGAAATGCCTAATTACATGGCATGGGATGTATAATGGTTATTGTCGTGAACCAACTATAATTCTAAAGGCGGTGGCTTCACAAGATCTTTGGATATGGCATGCCTTTTTTGGAATGCCTGGATCATTAAATGATATTAATGTTCTTGATCGGTCACTTATCTTCGCTGCACTTGCTGAAGGTCAAACTGCTCCTGTCAATTATACAATTAATGGGCATGAATATACAATGGAATACTATTTAGCAGATGAGATTTATCCTAATTGGTCAACCTTTGTTAAGACAATCCCAAGGCCATTAGGAGCAAAGAGAAAATATTTTGCAAGTAAGCAAGAGTCTGCAAGAAAGGATGTGGAATGGGCATTTGGGGTGCTCCAATCTTGTTTTGCAATTGTACGTGGACCTGTTCGATACTGGGATAAAGAAACGCTTGCAAATATTATGAAAGCTTGCATAATAATGCATAATATGATTATTGAGGATGAAAGAGCAATGAACCTTGGATTTAACCATGAACGTGAAGTCAATTCCTTTATATCAGTGTCACATGGTGAAATACCAGAACTACATGATTTTCTACAAACTCATAATCGAATCAGGGATAGAGCAACTAGCTTTCAACTACAAGAAGATTTGGTTGAACATTTGTGGGAACAATATGGCAACGAGTAGAATCATTAGATTTGAACTTCTTATGTCATCATAAGTTTCAAGTTTTTTATGTTTTTTTTTCATTATGGTTGTTATCTTTTAAGTTAATTAATCCTACTTATTGTTGTTAAGTGTTAGAAGAACTTAAAAAAAGTATTATGAATTGATACCACTTTTATAACAATATATTTAAAATAACCAAGAAATTTCTACATATTTAATTAAAAATACATTACATTAAACAATAAATCAATCTAGTTAATTAAAAATTAAAACCCCTCTTTTGCATAATTTCTAACTTTCTATTTTGAAAATACGCTGCAGAAATTGGATCCAAATTAGAAATATCCATTTTCATAATTTGTTCTTCTTTCTCAATCCTGTCCAATTCTTGTTTCTCTTGACTTTGTTGAATCATCATAACTTGTTGCTCTAGCATAATTTTTCTGTCTTGTTTCTTTTGATCCTCAATTTCAACTAGAGTATCCCTGAATTGTTGTAAAAGATTTGTTACAGTTACCTCTCTAACTTTATCTTTTTCTTGTTTACGTTTAAATCGTTCCTTTGCAGCCTTCTGACCAATTGGTCTATCTTGATAAATCAACGGTTCACTGTCTTCTCCAAAAATAACCCAAACAGGGGTAGATGGAGCTGATGAAGCCGGACTTGCATTGACATGACCTTTTTGTTTCTTGTTTGACCTTTGATATTGACTTGCACGCTCAAATTGCCATTTGGGTTCTTTTCTTAAGATAACCTAACAATGTTCTAGTTGAAATTGTTTGCCAACGCAAGAAGCATACATTTGTCGAGCATCATTAATCTGGTAAAAAATTAGAGAAATTAAATAATGTTAAAATATGTGTTAAACAATTTAATATGAAAATGAATATTAAAATTACCATTGATTCTTCAGTCATTCGACTTTGCTGATGATTTTCAATTTGAGTAACAAATCCAATAAATTTACCGACTTCTTTATTTATTTCTTGCCATCTACTGGAGATGCTTATTTGGGAACGATTATTCAAGTTTCCTCCATTCTCTACAAAGTAAGCATGTACTCGAGCCCAGAACTGTTTTGTTTATTGTTCAACTCCCGTAATTGGATCCTTACTTGTATTTAGCCATGCAGAGACAAGTAAACAATCTTACTCTGGTGAGAAATCTTTACTTTGTGATTTTTTTTGCCGAATGGACATTTAAACTCGAATATGTTAAGTCATCAATTAATTGATTAGAATCACTTAGTTGAGAGAGAATATCTTCTGACTCACTCATAAGAAAGTTGGTAAAAAAGCTTGGAAAATTTGAATCCATCTACATAAAAAAAAAAAACTCAAGTTAAAACCTTATAAGAGAGTGCAAAAGAAACTCACATTGTCTAACAATTTTATAGTTTCCATACATGTGAATTAATAATAAGCATTGCCTCCTACTTGTTCTAACATAACAATTTGACCATTTTTTTAAACTAAAAGAGGATTGATATACTGGTTTAATTGTATTTTCAACAATACAAAATATAATTGACCTTAAATTAAAACAGACAATCAAAAATAAATTTTAAATATGTCACTCTATATTTTTATCAATATCAACTACCATTATTAATTCCTCTCAATTTTATCAAAGACAACAATATAAATAAAAATTGTCTCCCTTAACCCATATCAAAAACATAAAATAACGAAGAAATAAAAATCATCATAAATATCAAATTAACAACAAAAGGTCTAAAAAATTAAGAGATATAAAAAGCTTTTAAACAAGCATACCTTTTAATTTCAGCTAATTAACATAATCGATGTTATTAATTAACTGAAGAATAATTGATTCTTATTTTTCTAAATTTGAGAGAAGGGTGAGGCACAATACAAAATTTGCTAAATTTACAAGTTCTTTCCTCCTACTTTTAAAGGAAAAAAAATAAATTGTTGGCCAACAGCAATAAAAATAGTCGTAGGCCAACAGTCATTTGCTTTTGCCATTTCTACAGGGAAATGTAGAAATGATTCTTCACAGAACAAATAACTAAAATAGCTATCCGTTTACCTGTGGCGTTGGAATGAAGAAATGCAAAAGCAAAAGCTAAAAGTATATTTTTTTACATTTGACTCTTCATTTAGCTCTCCCGTTGCAGATGATCTAAATGTTTAAAGATATAATAACTTTTATTTTTTAAATAAAAAATAATTTTAAAAACATCTTACACTATAATATTAAATACATAATTTTTTTTATATTAAATCTCTCCTAAATCTTGGATAGTGAAAATCGTATATGCTCTCCATCGTCATCACATATACAATCTGTGACATGTGAAATGTCATCGATCCTAGGGCATCTCAACTTCTTCGAGTTGAAGACAGGTAACTTGATAAAGTGAAAAAAAAGTGAAAAAAACTTGAGGAATTGGATAATCATGTGAGTATTATTAGTATCAGTGTTATCAAGCCTGTCATGGTGAATTAACTGAATTAATAACTCTGATCAACCTGTCTCCGGTTATTTGCCAAGATGGTGTTAATAACTTTCTTCGGCGGTGCTTCAACCTCCACGAAAGTTCGAACTTCAGCAGAATACTCACCGATAACAACCAAACCATGAACTTGAATCCCGGGTCTCGAGTTGAGCAAATTGATGCAGACCTTCAAAACACTACTACCCAGAAGTGTAAAAATCAATACAAGCACCTGCAGAGCAATGGATTTTTGAAATCATGATACTAACAGCAGCTCTTTTTTCCTCGCTACAGCATACCCCTAAAGCATAGAATTCCGAAGTGCTGTGACATTGACCTGTTCTGTATGTTTCCTATCCTCTTTAATCATGCTTTTATAGGAACCTGTTAACCATTTCCAAGATCATGCCAATCTGGAGAAAAACTACCCAGAAGTAACTGATCTAGCTACTTCAAGACCAAATGAAAAAAAAATAATATATATCTCTAAACAGTGAAAAAGCTAACGAGTATAATTCCTTCTGAGCACACCCCATGATTAAACCAGACGAAGCTATGAGATCGTTTTCCCCAGAAGCCTATGAAGCAGTCCACAAGCATCCTTAACTCAAATTCCCTGGTGTTGCATAGAGATCTATCTACAAGGATGCTTCAAAGAGTTTATACACTTGTTAGTTCAGCTGTTCTTTCGATTCAATCAATCCATATATAGACAATGCAGAATCCTATTGAACTTG
>Ga0325402_1000636_pt1 | contig 25557 bp, 14 predicted proteins | sample PopdelMetagenome_22_FD_207212 | JGI IMG/M metagenome (GOLD analysis project Ga0325402, IMG submission 207212) | Populus deltoides microbial communities from Bellville, Georgia, United States - Xylem-PdKOR-R3 | ecosystem: Host-associated > Plants > Phyllosphere > Stem > Wood/Secondary xylem...
TTTCCCACCAATTGCTTCTCTGTTGAAAAAAAAGAAGGAAAAAAAGGTTAGTTCTTGAAATAAAAAAACATTGGGGCTTAAAGAGAAAAAATGAGAATTCATACCGTTGACAGGTTCTATTTTCTAACTACAGTCCTCAAATATTTGACCATATTCTTCACAACAATTACCAAAACCTCCTCGATTTCTTTCCTTTGTTTTTCCCTTACCCAAATCCGAAATTAAAATCAAAATCCATTCAATTAGCCGTCCTAAACAGCTATATCCTCGATTTCATCAATCAATAAAAACACCCATTTTGTTTTTTCCCTCAAAAAATCCAATTTCTTTTTTTTTTTTTGAAGCAATACAGGTTTTTTTTTTTTTTTGACTGCCAATTTTAATTGATATTCTTGTATTAATGTTAAATTCCCACCTTACCTTTATTTTTTTGCTGTTAATTTTCTTTTTTGATGTTAAAGTTTGGTTCTTTTTAATGTTTCTGACATGGGTTTTTTGATGTTTTGTTGTAGAGAGGAAGAGGAAGATAGACAGAGAGAGATGCAAAGCCAGGTGGTGTGTAGAGGGTGTGCAAGTGTATTGTTATATCCAAGTGGAGCTTCTAACGTTTGTTGTGCTTTATGTAGTACTGTTACTTCCATTCCTTCTCCTGGTACATAATTCAATTCCCTCTCTTTTTGCTTGTCAGTTGAACCCGTTAATGTTTATGTTGTTATGTCAATGTTTTTAGCTTTTTTTAATGTTCACCGCAGGCACAATGAATGTTGGTTATTTTGAAAATTTGGGTTTTGGGTTTTGTTGTTGTTTGTTAATTGGTAGCGCTATGTTAAATTTTTTTCCCCTTTTTTCTGAAATTTTGTTTTAGTGTGTGTGTTCTAGGAGATGGTTGTTTTGAAGAATTGTAGATCGAAAAGGTGGGAGTCACGTTTTAGACGAGATAGTTGATATGGGTTGGTTTTGCAGTCGATGTTTTTGAAGGCTGATTCAGATTTGAGTTGATGATTAACTTTGGAGTTTAGAGTTTCGTCGAAGTTGTTGCACTTAATGTAGTTTGCCACAGTGTGGCGGACAAATTGGATTGTTTCTGCATGGTGGAGTGCCATCTAAGATCCGCCATGGATTTGAGAATAGGAATGCATAATCCTGGTGTTACCCACAGGGCATTGAAATTTCATGCTAAATTCCTTATCCGCCTTCCATGAATTATACTGAGTGCCAATTTCGTGCTTTTCTGAAAATGAAGACACTAGCTTGTTTTTAGACTTGTAATGGAGAATTCACATTTGTATCTAAGTTAGACAGTATGAAAAGCTTTGGTAATTTAAATCATCAGAACCTTCTTCCCTGATTCTTGATATGAACAGACAACCTTGTTACCTATATATTATTAGAATTAGTTATGAAAAACAACCAATCCCCCAAAATGTCCACATTCCATATGTAAAAATTAAAATTTTTTTTTCCCCCCCCCCCCCCCCCCCTCTTTTTTCATGAGAAAATGCCTCAGTCTTTCATTCTCTTTTGGGACAAATCAAAAAAAGAAATGTAAACAAATCAAGATGTGGAGAGAATTTTAATTTGGCCTGGATATAATCAAAATGCATGGTAATAAGATATTTGGGTCCAACTGCAATCTTGCAGGGATGGACACGGCTCAACTCATATGTAGAGGTTGCAGGTCATTGCTAATGTATCCACATGGGGCAACAACTGTGAGATGCTCCTGCTGCCACGTAGTGAACATAGCACCAGGTAAAATGCAAAATTTCATGAATAAGATATGTAAAATTATCTCAGGACATTTGGCTAATTTGAACTGGTAATTTGCAGATTAACTTATTTAGTCTGCATCATAACAACAGATAGTCTTGCCCTGTTTTTCTTTCTATGGTATAAAGGTGTATGTTGGTAAGATGTTTGAATTTCTCTTTACCCCGGTGGACATTGTCTGTGCCTTAACAAAACATTTAAAAAAAACACTAAAAAGAAAATGTTATAGAACTATCAGCTGGGCAGTGATCTTAGTTAATTATATGAGCTGACTTCAAGATGTAGTGGGAGGAATGGTGTCTTTTAATTGGACGAGAATGTGTTCTTAAAACTTCTACCTCACTTGATTGCTCATTATGCCGTATGCATTTCTAGCACTTGCTTTCTTTTAATAGTTGTTGACAGTATTTTCTAGATTCTTTTTTATCAGGTAACTGCTATTGAGTTTTTAAAGTTGATAACATTTGGAAAGATTAGTAGCTGTTGCATTTATGGTTATTAAGAGTGGTGGCATGGATTTACTTTGATATCCAATTTCTACCAATTTACCTATTGTCATTGAAACTGGAAGCTGTCTGATAGATTCTCTGACATGCACTAGATTTTAGGGAATGGGCTCAGGAAACATTGCTTTTATTGGCTTCATTTGCTTACTTTGTATCATTTCATTTCAAAATTGCATATACCGATTCTACTGAGTTTCCTTTATATTTCACCTGTTTGGTGCACTGATTTGTTCTCTCTGATTTTGCTGCTATGTGAGAAGGATATAACCAGGCCGCTCATGTCAACTGTGGGAACTGCAGGACTGCTCTTATGTATCCAAATGGATCTCCATCTGTCAAGTGTCCTGTCTGTCACTATGTTACTAATGTTAGTGTAAGTGCATCGACGCATTGATTATATTAGGGCACCAGTCTTTACCTGACGAGTGGTTGTGAAATCTTGGAAATTATCACTAGTTTTGGCTCAAGTTTTGAGCTTCTGTTATTTAAGTTAATTTCATTCTCCTGATATGAACTTCAGTACCTCACACACTAATCTTCCATGGAAAATTGCTCAAATTTATGAAAGCTTAACAAGGGAGCTCTGCCCTTGAATTTGTGCACATTGAATCAAGATTGTCTCCTGTTAATGTTTTCTCATGAGCAAATAGTTTATCTAATATTCCAATGCCTACAAATTATACAGATCTATATTTAGATTATACTTTTTTTTTAATCTCTGGATGTCTGTAATGATCTGTACTGTCTGGTTGAGAAATTTGAATTCTTAGGTCAACCAAGATATAAAGGGAATGGATGGATAGTGGATTATGTCCTGTAGTCATAAGGAGTTTATCTAACATGATTATTGCCACTCTTTTTATGGATTGCCTTAGATTTTACAATTTTTTTCCCATTCTTTCTACATCCTGCTACATTGCATTATTCATTTCTTGGCAGTTGTTGCCAACCATCAACTCTCATTATGAAGCTATAGCCTAAAGATATATATGCATATGAGGATCAGAAATCTTTTATTTTGTTAGTTGAGGACACGTAACAAGTTTCAAATGGGCTTTTCACATGCCATTGCAATTGACTTATAGCTCCTCATTTTCCAGTTCTCTTTGCTATGCCAATATCCAGTGTCTTCACAACTTAACTGAGTTTGTCCGCATTGACCCAACTTGGAAATCTTTCAATGGTTCTAAGTGTTTGCTGATACAGTTTGCTTAGTGCTGTGTTGCACAGCTAACCTTGACATTTTCTTAGTTTCTTTTTTTTTCCTGCAACGATTATAAATGTGTTTTATTCTTTGACAAAATTGTCTCTCTTCTGAATGGATGTTAGCTCTTTTTACTTGCCAGAGACCTCTTGATTCAATTGGAATAGTCCAAAAGAGCTGTATGTTTTTCTAATTCTCGACATGGATTAGTTCCTCAGTATTTCTTGATTTAAGATCATTATAAATATAAACAAAGGAGCAGGATAGCTGGCTTCATGAAATTCAATTTTCTTCTCTTGGGGTGCGTGTAAAGAAAAGACTTGGGATTGTATTTCCATGAACTAGACAATTCCCTAGAGTGTCCATGTTACCATGAGCAGATACCATAGCTTTGCGTATACATTTCTGTTTCTGGCTTCTGAATGATTTATTTGATTGCATCACTTTTTCCTCCTTTGGTTATTGTGTGAGCAATAATCTTTTCACGCCCGTGTTCTATATTATGTGTCTTGCAGATGGCTAACATGAGAATTCCGCTTCCAGCAAACAGACCTAATGGTATAGGTGGAACAGCACCATCTACTTCAATGGTAAGCAACTGGACTTTCTTTTCTTTCCTGGTGGCAAATGCCTCAAATCTTGGTTATTTTGTATCTGGTGCTAAGTAAATCTGCTGTTTTCATTCTCTTACCTGTAGCCATTGCCCCATTCTCAGACTCAAACTGTCGTTGTGGAAAACCCCATGTCTGTTGATGAAAGTGGCAAATTGGTATAGCTCAGTTTGATTACTCCGACTTTTCTTGTTAGAAAAATCTGTTTTATTTTCCTGTCCATTGATTTTCCATTCATTCCTTTGGAGTAGAATATGTGCTGATAAGATCTCTATCAATTGCAGGTCAGCAATGTTGTTGTTGGTGTCACTACAGAAAAAAAATAACCCGGTGAGATTTTGAAATCTTGCTGTATATTTGGTAGGTAATGGCCCAGATTCATACTATCGCTGTGAAGAAGGATACGCAAATTCATTGTGTATATATTTTTTTAAAATAGCCATGAGCAACATTTGTTCAAAAACCATCTTGAATACGCATACTGTTGGAGAAATTTGACGTGTGGATGTGTACATTTTGAGGATATGAAGTGGAAAGGGCATTGTTTCTGTCTCCTTGATTATTGAACCAAAACATTGTTAGGTTCATACTAATATGAGTGAATGTGCTTGTATCTTTTCAAAGTGAACTATCAAATGCTGTATGCAGGGACAATATGCGTATTTGTACTTCTGGAACCCTAGATTCTTGAAGATAAATTCTGTATAATTGAATCTAGTTCTATCATTAGAATCCAGTTTGAGACTTTCCAAGTAGGTTGTTTTAGCATTATGGTTTGTTTCTCAATAAGGTAATGACTTCAACACAGTACGAAGTAAAATTTGTCTGGGAAGTTATATTCACTTACCTAAACTCTTCGAGAAAAATGGCTGTATTTGTTCCTGTTCTTTAATTGGGCTGATTGGACTGGGTTTTATTTCACGAATGGCAAGCCAATGTTTCTCTAGCTTATGCTGAAAGAAAAATGAGAAGACAAGCTCTCCATTAAGAAAAAAATAAAATAAAATTGAAAGAGATCACTATGGATAATATCTCCGGTTTCTTTGATATAGTGCGTAATAATTTTTAAAAGTATTTTTTATTTGAAAATATATTAAAATAATTTTTTTTATTTTTGATATTAATATATTAATTTAATAAAAAATATTAAAAAAATATTAATTTAATATTTTTTCAAGTTAAAAACTTAATATATCATAGCTTGAAACATAAAAACCAGAAAAAAAAAAAAAACTGGACCTATCTACATGGAGTCCATTTCCCCTCTGAAGAGCGAAAGCGATCCCTGTCCATGTATAAATAATTAAGCCACTGACATAACCCAGTTCTTCTCTTGGTTAGCCCCCAAAGGCATTCTTGGGATTTGTTGAGAAGAAGAATCCTCCACAATTCCAACATAAGCAAGCAAGTGGCATTGAAAATTATGAACCTTGCCTTTGGTGAACAAAACTGATATCTACTGAAAGGGAAAGGAGACTTCCTAACCACCAAAACCAAAATGTGAGATTAAGTTGATGGTTAGACCACCCAATGAACGAAAGCAGTACCTGTGGCTTACTAGACTCAACAAAAGAATTTGGTCATCCATTTTTGTTCTCTCTCTTAAACTATATATAATGCCTGCCTTGTCTAGGCCTAACATCATAGTTGCTCCATTCATCCTATCCCAATCTCTATATTCTCTTTTGTCAGCATGGCTTTGCAAAGTGAAGAAAAACTTGAGGTTGGATACTCTAGCTTACAGCCAAAGACAAGGAAATGGGTTCTTTTGATGCTAAGGGTGCTTGCATTTTTTGCCACAGCAGCTGCAACAGTTGTGATGGGACTCAACAAAGAAACTAAAACTCTTGTGGTTGCCACTGTTGGGAGTACCCCGATAAAAGCCTCTCTCACTGCCAAGTTTCAACATACCCCAGCATTTGTGTAAGCCTTGTTAACTCATTTACTTTGTAAGTACATAAACATAGGAATTAGGATGGAGATGTTCAATATTCCTAATTAAGTGTCTAAGACATGGTGTACAGGTTCTTTGTGATAGCTAATGGATTGGCTAGTATCCATAATTTGGTGATGATTATGGGGGACCTTTTTGGACAGAAGCTTGATTACAAAGGGCTGCGCCTTGCCATGATTGCCATCTTAGATATGGTAATATTCTCAGAACATCTTTCCTTCCAAAAAAGAAAAACTGTTTATTAACCAAAATATATCTTGCCTAAATGTTTGCAGATGACAGTGGCTCTGGTTTCTGGAGGGGTTAGTGCTGCAGCTTTCATGGCTGAGCTAGGCAAGAATGGAAATTCACATGCAAGGTGGAACAAGATCTGTGACAAGTTTGAAACCTTTTGTGACCATGGTGGTGGTGCACTCATTGCTTCCTTTGCTGGTCTTATTCTCATGCTGATTGTTAGTGTGATGTCTATCATCAAGCTTCTAATTAAACCAAAACCAGATAGTACCATTGTAGTCCCATAATGTAGTGGACTAAGTGAATCCTTTCACTTTGCATCATTTTCTGTTGTGTGTGTATTACTCTTGAGAATAATCAAGAATGTAGCCTCCAACCTTCTTTAGTTTCAAGAATTGTTACATTGGCCAGAGAAATACTATCTAGTTGCTTTTAACAAATATGCCAAAAAGATAATTCTGTTGGAACATGAAAATGGCTTAATTCTAAGGCTAAGAAAGATCTTCTTTTAACGAATTCTTGGAGTTGCACTTGTGATACGCGTCTGCGTCAATAAATATTACTGGAATACAAGTACGAGGTTGAAGATTTGTTTGAAGTTATAGCTGGTCGTCGCTGAATCGATCACACAGTTATGTATTCATTCGATAGGTGCAATTATTAATTCTTGCCTAGCATTTCTCCAAATCCCATGTTCTATGTGGCATGCAGATTAGTTTGCGTCTGCGGCTCTGGTATCTAGAGGGGCTAATGCCTGCAGCTTTAATGCAGAGCTAGGGAAGAATGGTAATTCGCATGCAAGGTGGAAGAAGATTTGTTGAGTTTTGAAACCTTCTGTGACCTTGGTGGTGCTGAAGCCATTGCTTTCTTCGCTGCCCTTCTTCTCATGCTGAGGATTAGTGAATGTTATACATGATCAAGCTTCTAATAAACAAAATTCTGAAGTAGCTTTGTAATAATTAAAGAATAAAGAACGTTGTCCTCCCAGCTTTGTTTTTAGTTTCAAGAAGTATACAGTGGGCTGAAATGCTTAGTTCCTTAAAACAAAAAAGTCAAAAAAGTTGAATTTGCTGGTAAAAAAATTCTCTGAAGAGACCGTTTGTTTAGAAGATTGTGTCCGCGTTTAAAGCAAAATGCAGAGCAATATATTTGGTAATGCTTAAAAAGCATTTTACTGTTCATGTGAGACCTAGACAAATTGTTTTTAAATCGCAGAATTGCGAAAAGTAGTTCTCACTGCTTTATGTAAAAACAGTGGAGAGTTTCACTCTAGACTATTCATGTGAACAGTAAAGTTACTTTTCATTGTTCTTGTTGAATTGAGTCCGGTTCAAAACTAAATATATTGAATTGGTTGTAATTCAGTTAAAAAAATTCAATTTTTATTTTTATTTTTAATTGTGTTTTATTTAAAAAATTAGAAGAAGATTCGCTTGATAACGTAATATTTGTAGAATTTGATCGCAATCCCAATTTCATTCTTGATGATATTTTACCTGATGTTGTTGCGTGCTTAAGAAACCAAGAAAATTATAGTCCTTGTCGGATGAATTTCGTACGTGGTGAAATTGTAGATAGTTTAATGGAATAATAAAAAATATTTGATATAAGTATTATTTATTTCATGATGTAATAACAATAGTTAAATCTATAATATTTAAATTAAAAACCATCAATAATATATATATATATATATATTAATTATTTTATAACCTCAATTTAAAAAGCATTTTTTTAATCAAATACATTAACCTATTTTTTATTAAATCTCAATTTCAACCACAGTTTTAACTAAATATATATAAATACTAAACCAATCTCAACCAAAAATATTTTTTGTAAAACAACTTTTTTTAAACTAGAACCACAAAATCTATCACAATACCAAACATACTAGCAAGGAAAATCTTCTCTTATCTACTATGTGCAAGTGAGTATTTCAATACTCTTACTTGATAAAATCTTTACCTCTATCGTGCTTCCATTGTCGACATAGATACGTAATTTATGGAACTCCCCTCTGCCTTGCCGTCTGCACTGCTTGAATTCGATTGATTGTCCGTACTATATGCTGCACATGAAAATGCTGGTTGTTTGAGCAATGGTAATTGTGCATCACTAGTTAACATCGATAGAACATCTGACATAGTAGGCCTATCGTTCACATTATCTTCTACGCATAGCAAGCCCACATGAATGCATCTCAACACTTGGTCTTCGGAGCAAGAATCCCTCAACGTTGGATCCACTAGCTCAAATTGGTTACCTTCTTTCCATAGCTCCCATGCCTGAAAACAAATTAAGTTAGTGCAAACATTGAAAGCTTACATGCAGAAGTACTATAATACCATATGCTTTTGAACAACATGAAATGAACTTACATATCCCACAAGGTTGAGAGGGGGATCCATTTGAAGAAGGCCACGATTTTTCCTACCGCTCACAATTTCCAACACCAAAACTCCGAAGCTGTAGGCATCAGATTTCACAGAGAAAACGCCTTCCATGGCATACTCAGGGGACATATAGCCACTGTGTTTGCCAAACAATTGAATTGTTAATCTACTGAAGAGTGAAGATAACTGAATGTTTTCAGTTAAAAAAAGATCAGAGAAACATGAAGTTGTAGATTCATTGCTTACTAAGTTCCAACGATGCGGTTTGTGTTTGCTTCCAATTCATTAATCTTGAAAATTCTTGCCATACCGAAGTCTGAAATTTTGGGGCTAAGATCTTCATTTAGTAGTATGTTACTGGCCTTCAAATCCCTATGAATTATCCTTAATCTTGAGTACTTATGAAGGTATAGGAGACCTTGAGCTATCTCTTCAATGATTTTAAAACGTTTCTTCCAGTCCAACAGTTCCCTCCTTGATTGATCTGTATTCCAAAATAAAGGCAAAAGTTAGAAGATTCCAACAAGCATAATGATCAACGTCTAAAAGCTTGGAATTTTACATTTTGAAACATGTGTGAAAAAGCTCTTCATAGTGCTGCTTACCAAAGATAAATGAATCCAAACTTTTATTAGGCATGTACTCGTACACTAACATTTTCTCTTCCCCTTCAACGCAGCAGCCTAGGAGCTTGACAAGATTCGAATGTTGCAGATTAGCTATGAGTATAAGTTCATTTTTAAATTCCACAAGCCCTTGTCTTGAAGTTCTTGATAGTCTTTTTACGGCTACTTCTCGATCATCTGGCAATTTTCCCTGAAATAAAATAGATCATTAATCCTACTTCAACATAAAATCAACAAGGTTTTCTTAATCCATTTCTTGGATGTTTTTTTTCAAGACTACCTTGTAAACAGGTCCAAAACCACCCTGTCCAAGTTTATTCTTTGCTGAGAAAGAATTTGTCGCGGCCATGATTGTTGCAACACTATATACTTTCAAATTATGTCCCTTGTTTCCATCACTTTCGAGCTCATGCGTGTCATTCATCGCATCCAATGTCATTAATTCATCCAGATACTTCTCTGCTTAGAATGATATGATAGATTAAGTTAATCTAAGAATTCATGAAGTTCTAATGGTTATGAAGAAAACTTCAGTAAATTTGTTTGTTGTTTAAAAAAGGTTACGTACCTCTGAATCTTTGCCTTCTCCTGCACCACAAGATACTTGCTAGTGCCATTAATAGAAAAAATGCCACAGAAACTACAATCCATATCCAGATCCTTTCCCCTGATTTCACTGGAAAATTGAAGAAGAAAAATCAATGAATTGTACTATAAAAGTCAAAACAACAACGAGGAACATGTATGGGGATTAAAAAACTTGCAGATAAAACAAAATCTGGACTGGTCTGAAGAGCATTACTTGCTGCTGGTTGTGTGTCTTGCACAATTACAAAGTATAGAATCGAACTGGCACTCAGGTCTTCCGTAAAGTTTCCATACCAAAATGTGCATCCAGTATGGTTGGCATTACTGCCTCTGATAGTAATGCCTGCACACCTACAGTCTTTCCAGCAGATTTCCCTGCAATCACTAACGCTGAGACTAGCATTGTTATCATAAACTGCATGAACTCCCTCTACAAAAAAGTCACATGGTCTCAACTCATATCTGTCCCTACTACGGCATGTAGGTTCTGAATCCCATTTCACACATCCCTTTTCCATGTTGTTTCCATTACAAAGGTCGCCTCCAGAAGTTCTTTCATTACTTTGCTCTTCTAGCCCCCCATTAAATTGCAGCAGCCACTTTCCCGTCTCCGGAGGAGTTAGTTTGTTTCTTGGCACCGTGAACATAAAGTAATCCTCATCAATGTTTGAAACAATAAGAAAAGTATAGTCGAGTCCGGGATTTGGCCGAAAAGTTTCAAAGCTGCCATTGCTCCTCAATGGTCCACTAGTCCAATAAATCTCACTTCGTCGCTTAATAACTAATTCCTGTCTTTTGGGCTCCCACTCAAATGTGAAAGCACCCGAAGCTGGGACTAAGTCACTCATCCATGATGTAAGGGACCGGACTTTACCAGTTTTATGGTTGATTCCTAACTTCATTCCAGGCATGAATGTGTCGGTAGGATCATCAAAGCTTTGCCATAAAATCTGATCGCTGCGAGAATTTGCATCTTTCAGAACAAAATTACCTGAATCTTCTAACGTAGCTGTTAACTTTGTGGTGGGAGATTGAGTTGAGTAAAAATCAACAAGATTCCCACCTGAGTATGCAACTGTCATGGTTCCTGAATCTCCATCTATTTCAAGAACTCCCGAATCATCTGCTATAGGTTTGTCTCTATTAGCTATCCAGATGGGGTGGCTTGTATCATTTTGGTACCATATTCCCAAGTAGCTAGCATTGTACTCAGTAGAGCCAAGTCTTACGAATCCTAAGGTGAAGAGCCTATTTTTGGAGACAAGTCTACTTGAAGAATTGAGGGCATCTCCACCTTGGTAGAGTGTGTCTGCTGCTAAAGAAAAGGTAGGACAAAAGCAAACCAAAACGATCAAGAGGATTTTGGAGGAAAGAAGGCTTCTGTTAGCCATGGAGGAAAAAAAAGAACCAGAAAAATCTAGACATATGATAGGATTAACATGTCTTAGTTTATGAGTATTATGTTTACATGTGGTTCTGGAGGGAAGGTTGAAATTTCCTGAGTCAGTCGAATGGCCTAGTCTCCCCTCTGGTTCAATTTTTCCTAGCTAACAAAATTGACTTTGGGATCCTTCTACGGTGATACCTTCTTTTACCGGATTATGAGTCCATGAATGAATCCTTGTTGTAGCTCTACTATTATTAATGGAATCCAATCATGGTCTAGAATGGTTCAAATCCTATGCCGCGGCATTGAATGAGCAGTATTTTGGAAATATTACATCCATTTCGAGTTTTTTTTTTTGTTTTTTTAGAGACATTGCAAAATATGTTTCAGGAAATTTCTGTATACCATTTTAGAAAATGACTAGATTGGAGGCAAATGTTACGCTACGGATAGAATTAATTTTTTTTTTTTTAAAAAATGCTCAAGTGTTTGTAACTTTTTTTTTTCTAGTAGAAAAAAGTTAAATTATACGAAAGTTAATTTAATATAACCTGATTAATTTGATAAGTTTAAAGATAAATTGGACGTCCACAACTTAGCTTAACAAAATGACATTCTTTTGTATCTACATCGAGATGATAATATATTGGATATATCTAAGTTAAATGAGGTTAACCTATCAAATTTGTAATCTAAACCATGAGACCATGATAACTCATATAAATCAAATCAAAATAAATTAAGAATCTCAATCCCTAATCAACGCAATATTTAAAGATAAAATTGAAAAAAAAGAACAAAAAAAAAACAATCCAAGCCAACTTGTGTGAACCTGCTAATTCCACAACCTGAGTCATGAGATATATAACCTCATAAAAAATAAATAAAAAATTATTCCAATTAACTTAATATTGAAGGATGAAATTGAAAAAAAAATCAATTAAAAAACACAAAAAATATCGGAGTCAACTCGGGTTAACCGCCAAACCTATAATCGGGGTCATAAGATTAGGATAACCTTATAGAAATCAAATTAAAAAATGACCTGAATCAAATTAGGTTACTATGTCAAACCCATGACTCAGGATCATGAAACTAGAATAACCCCACAAATCGAAACAAATTATGAACCACAATCCCTAATAAACCCATTGTTGAAGAATAAAATTGAAAAAAAAATTAATTTTAAAAAAGAACACAATAAAATGACCCGAGTCAACCTAAATTAACCCTCAAAACTTGTGATTCAGGTCATGAGATCGGGACAACCTAATAGAAAGTAAATTGAAACAACATAAAATCTAATTTCTAATTAACCTAATGTTGAACGATGTAGTTGAGGAAAAAAATATCAATTAAAAAAAAATTGAGTTAACCGCATTAACACACTAAACCCACAATATACATTATAAGACTAAGATAATCATATACAAAAATAAACCACAACAACTCATAAAACTTAATCTCTTATAAATGAAATATTAAAGAATATGTTTTTTTTAAACAAACCAAAAGCATAATAATAATAATAATAATAATAATAATAATAATAATAATAATACAATAAATAGTATTTGGTTCAATGTTTCTGTAAACTCTTTTACTTTTTGTTAATTAATAATAATCAAAGTTCAATATCGATCTTTGGTTCAATGTTTCTGTAAAATCATGCAAGAATTTTGCCTTCCACGCGATGAATTTGTAACTCAACCGACACCACGTGTCGTTATCGTGTTCTTCTAATTAAGTCTCATGTTGCAGTTTAAAAGAACCTTGACTTGTTCCCCTATATTATTTGTTTTCTTTCCTTAATTTTTCTTACGTGGTTTGGTTTGGTAATCTTCTCTGACATTTCAGTCTTTGAATAATCCATGAAGTAAGTGTATTAATCAAGATGATTTTGGCCTGCCTGTTCTTTGGAAAAGATTAATACTTGTACAGTGTCAATGTTTAGAAGTTAATTACTTGTCTGAAAATATTATCTGATCACTGCACAAAAAATTAAAAAAACACAAAAAAAAAGAAAAAAGAAAAAGGAAAGGACAATTTTGGAGTCCAAGCATCCACTACTTTCTAAAATCATCTAATAAGAAGTATAATTTTCAAACCCGGCTAAGGGATATCCTGATTAAGAGGTTAGAATAAAATAGATTAATTTAAAAATAATATTTGAAATTTTAATATGTTATATAAAAATATTAAAAAATAATTTATTTGGATATAAACTATGCATATTGTAAATAATAAAGTTTTAAAAATTATTTCAAATTTTTTTTTTATTTCATATTAGAAAGATATTATTTTTTTTAAGTTTGAAGTATTTAAATCAATTTTTTTTTTAATTTTTTTGTGTGAACATAAACTACATGTTAATACTCACATTAAAAAAAATAAAAATTTCTTTTAATGTTTTGATAATAAACTTTAATATAAGTAAGTAATTCATAAAAAAATAAAAGTCTCACGTTGGAGTTTAGAAGAAATTTGACTTGTTCTCCTATATTATATGTTTTGTTTCCTTAATTTTTCTTACTTGGTGGTTTGGTTTGGTAATTTTCTCTGACATTTCAGTCTTTGAATGATCCTGCATGCATGAATTGTATTAATCAAAATGATTTTGGCCTGCCTGTTTCTTTGGAAAAGATGAATACTTGTACAGTATCAATGTTTTATAAGTTTAGTTGTCTGAAAATATTATCTGGCCATTATACAAGAAGTTAAAAGAGTAAAAAGGAAAGGAAACGAGCAATTTTGTAGTCGAGCAATTTTGGTCTACTAGTTTCGTTATATATATATATATATATTTTCATTTTTATTAAAATAGTAATGAAAAGGGTCTGTAAATCTCAATTTCATCTCCAAAATTAATGGAATATATCACATTGAATTGAGATCCGTTGATCACGTAGAAGATTATGCAACAACTAAAAATCAGGCCAAACCTCAACAAGCGGAGAAGACATAACAACAATCCTGGACCTTTATTTTCGGTTCTGTTAAATGTCTTGATTTACATCTTCAGATTCTATTTTTGAGTTTTGTATAGCAAATTAGTAGAAGTGATTTACGCTATATTATAAATACTTAGACTCTGCGCACAACAAACACAACAGAAAAAATAAGAAAACCATTCTACCTCTTCTGTCTTTGTTAAATTCTACATGGTATCAGAGCCAACGACTTACGTCCTTTCATAAAGATTCTTCTCAGTCCATTCCTTTCATCTCTTTTTTTTGAACTCCTTTCTCATATTCCTCTTAGCCACCATGGCCGCCTCTCTCCATTCTTCCCTTATTTTTGACAATACTCTACCTGTCTTCAATCATTCTTCTAGCATCAATATCACCAAACTTACCTGCACCAATTTTTCAAATTGAAAAGCAACCATGCTTCTCTGTCTCAAAGGTCAAAAAGTATTTGGCTATGTTGATGGCACTATTAAAATGCCCGCAAAGAAAATTCCTCACAGTGATGGCACCATGCAACCAAACCCAACCTTTGATATATGGGAAACCCAAGACAATCTTCTTCTCAGTTGTATTAATGCCTCTCTTACCAATGATATACTGACAATGCACTATTTCTCATGCAGTTTGGACATCTCTTCACACTACTTTTGCTGCACAATCAAAAGCTAAGGCCATCCAAATCTGTTTGCTACTGCTCGTAAAACTACTCAGTCTGTTACAGAATATTTCTTGTATGTAAAAAGAGTTCTCTGATGAACTTGCTTTGGCAGGTCAGGCACTCAAATGTGATGAAATTATCACATACCTACTCACTGGTCTAGGACCCGAGTATGCTTTTCTTATCACCACCATTTCAATTAAAGAAAATGTCACCTTAGAAGAGGTGTACTCTATGCTACTCACTTGTAAGGCACGTGTGCAGCATCATCAGCAAGCTCTCTTGTCTGTATTATAAATACTTAAGACTCTATACACAACAACACAACAGAAAAATAAGAAAACCATTCTACCTCACCTGTCTTTGTTAAAGTCTATATATATATCAAAATAATTAAAAAACTAATAATGAAAAATTAAAATTAAAAAATTCATTTTAAAAGATATTTTTTCAATCATTTGACTGTTAGCACAAGAATAACATCAAGCTAAAAATAAATATAATAAGAAGATTAATATTTTATATTCAATATTAACCATCACAATTGTTGTCTATCGTACGCTTTCTCACTAGGATATCATATCTATATATTTTATTCAATTTTTCTTTTCAATTCCGAGTTGGGCAATATTTTTTATTTTCTGAATTTTTTTGAAATAGGAATATGACTCGGTTCTTAACAAAATTATAGTGATCTTTTCAAAATATATCAAGTCATATTTTAAACACAAATAGCACATAATTAGCTGATGTGTGACTTTTAGTCTCCATGAGGGGAAAAAATCAAAGAAAAACACTCCTTGCTCTTTGATTTTAAATTCTTAGTTTTGTTATTTATTATATTATATTATAAATTATCACTCTCTTTATTAAAAAAAATTAAAAATATTATGGTGCTTCACATTTATATGAACAGTGAAGCACCTTATTTTTGTTTTTAATTTTTCAATTTCTCCCTTTTCAATTTCTTTTCAGTTTTTTTATAAAAATTATACATTTCAATTTTTTTTTTCAATTTCATGCTTCAATATTTTACTTATTTTGAATTGATCATAATAAATTGTTCTAATTTTCTTTCTATGAAGTTATTACAGTCTCAAATAAATATCTATGTATTTGATTGATATTCAATTTTTACAAATGTCTGTTTTTGTTATCATATCACTAAATAAAAAATAATTTTTTAAAACTTAATGGAGTCCATGATCCATATCGTGGGTTTTTAAAGCTAAGTTGCAAAAGCCCGGGTTAATCTAATATGTCGTTATCTCAATATTCAAAAAATAAATGTCATCTTGAAATATTTTTAAAGTCAAAACTATGTTTTTATTGATGTTTATGTTGCTTTTAGACCCATTAAGTCAACTAGATCACCCATGTGAGTTAATTTTAAACCTGAGTTTGGAAATGAGTCGGAAATGATCTGATTTAATAACAATGCTAAATAGTTTTTTTTTTTAAAATTCATAAATCCTTTATGTCTTTTTTTTTTATCAATTTCATTCTTCAATATGGATTGATTTTGAATTGGTCTTCATAATTTGTTTCGATTTGCTTTCTATAAGATTATTGTAGACTCAAACAAACATCGTGATATTTGGTTGATGCTTAATTTTGCGAGCGTCTGTCTTTGTTATCATATTATTTAGTAAAAAATAGTTTCAAAATACAAATTTGTTAAACTCAATGGAGTTCATTACCTGTGTCATGGGTTAACATACGAAGCCCGAGATGATCTAATATGTTGTCATTTCAATATTAAAAAAATAATATAATCTTGATTTCTTTTTAAAGTCAAACCATACTTTTTACCGATCATCCGATTTATCATTGGACCCATCAAGTCAATTGGATCATGTTAGGACAAATCTCTCGGGGTTAATTTTAATCTCACGTGGTTAATTTTAAATCAAGTCAATTGGGGCCAAAAAAAATTTTAAGTTCAATTTTTTTTTATCTAACCATCAACATAGTATGGTCCAGAAAACTAGTTAACAAAAACTCTAAATGGCATTAAAGAAACCTTGTAGCAAATACTATAGACACGCAGTAATTTATATCAGATTTTTTTAAACTATTAGGCGAGGGTATTTAGGGTGCTTCCGCCATGTTGATGGAAATGTCACCATGTCCTTTTCCTCCTAGTGCGGCGTGTGTTGGAGGAGATGCGATGAATTGTCGTTGGCAAGCGTTTCTTTCTTCTTTTCTCTTCCTCCCACAAAAAAGCACAACTTAGTTATCTTAGTTTTTATTATTTCAATTTTAGTCCTTATTCCTTTGATTTATAATATTTATTCATTGACCCTATTATACAAGTTTTATTTGTTTTATATTTAGTCATTCAATTTTAATTTGTCATGTTTTATTTTTTCCATTCAAGTCCTTATTCTTTTGATTTCTAAACATCTTCTATGGATTTTTTATAAAAGTTTTATCAGTTTTCAATTTCATACTTCAATATAAGTTTATGGTCCATTGTTTTTTTTTCAATTTGGTCCTCATTCTTTTGATTTTTTTTTAAAGTTTTTTTCTTTTCAATTTAACCCTCCAATGAAAAATTTTGGTTTCCCTCTAATTTATTTCTTATTTTGATTTTAACCATCATTATTTTAATTGTCATTTTTTTAAGCTTATATCTTTTTGTGTAATTGATTGTTTTTTTTCAATTTCATCCTTTAACGATGATTTTTCGAGGATTGAGTATGATGCTTTTGGTCTTACAACTTGAATCACAAGTTTGAAAAATTAAGGTGGGTCGATATCTTTTCTGATGATTTCATTGTTCGATGGTGATTTTTATTTTTTAAAAGATTGGTTTTGTAGTTTTTTTCAATTTTTTTATCAGGTTATCTCGATCTTATGACCTGGACCATGAGGTTTGCAGGGTTAACTCAGGTTGACTTGCCTCTTATTACTCAAATTACATGTTTATCACGTTACCCCGGGTTGACTTGAGCTGATTTTTTTTAATCTAATTTCATGCTTCCAATGGCTTTTTTCCAAGTTATTGTGATAACTGTTTTTTATTTATTTATACAAATAATTTTAAATTTATTTAATTAAATGTTTGCATAAAATTTTTGATTAAAATTTATACTTTTTTATATAAACAATATGTTGGAAAAGCCATCGTATCTAATTCTGTTTCTAGAAAAAAATATTTAACCTACAACAAAGAGTTCGGGTCCGGGTCGAATAACTAGTATCAATACTGAATTGTATTGGATGTTTCATTAATGTGCACTTTCATGAAGTTGTATATAATATTGATTTCCAGAGAAAAAAAAAAGCACAAATTAAGTGAAGGGGCGAGAGAGAGAGGGGAAAAAAAAACGTGTTAATCTATAATTTTTATAAGATATTGTCTAACGTGTTAATCTGTCTTGCTCGTATCAAAACAAGTAAGTTTTGATTGATTTTAGAGTTTAATAAAAAAATTATTTTAGTAAGTTTTGATTATAAATATTTCCATAAGGTTTTACCTATATGATATTATATATATAATTTATAAATAAAAAAATTAAATATTATTGAAGCAATGTGATCAAACATAATTCGAGGTTTAAATTCAATCATCTACTGTGTTATTAGTATTGTATCTATTACATTAGAATTTGTTATACAAAATACTGATGGAGAATGTGTCTGCTCCAAAACGACAGAAGACATGCAAAATCTGAGGAGAAATAAACCATCTAACGCTCTAACCTCTATCTCACATCCATTGCTGACATAGAAACATAATTTATGGAGCCAGTCTCTGCAGGCTTGCTGAAGCTCTTTCCTTCCATAACACTTCTTGCACTGGAAAATGCAGGCTGTTTGGGAAGTGGTAATTGTGCTTCGCTTGTTAGCATCGATATAACATCTGACATAATCGGCCTATCCACTGCATTGTCTTCTACACATAGCAAGCCCACATGAATGCATCTCAAGACCTGGTCTTTAGAGCAAGATTCTCTTAGTATTGGATCCACCAGCTCAAATGGTCTACCTGCTTTCCATAGCTCCCATGCCTGAATCAAGTTTACATTTAATGTTAAAATTAAGCTTATGCAGCTAGCAATGTATAATTTATGAGGTTGCATGAAATGAACTTACATATCCCACAAGATTGAGAGGGTGGCCGTCTATTTCAAGAAGGCCTTGGATCCTTCTACCACTCACAATTTCCAGTAGTAGAACTCCAAAACTGAAGACATCAGATTTCACAGAGAAAATGCCCTCCATAACATACTCAGGGGACATATATCCACTGTAAGGACAAAGTGAATATTATGTTATTTTTAAGCACTTACCAGAGTAATGACACATAGAACAGTAAATCTATACTTACCGCGTCCCAACAATTTGGTTTGTATTTCCTTCTAAATCATTGATCTTGAAAATTCTTGCCATGCCAAAATCAGAAATTTTGGGGTTCAGATTTTCATCAAGAAGTATGTTGCTAGCCTTCAAATCTCTATGAATTATCCTCAATCTTGAATACTTATGAAGGTAAAGTAGCCCTTGAGCTATACCTTCAATGATTTCAAATCGCTTCTTCCAGTCTATGAGCTCCCTTTTTGATTGATCTGCATTTAAAGCATAACAGTGAATATTCCAGCAATGTTATTCATCCAAGTCCAAAACCTTTCAAGAACAGAGATCCATTCACTTTATAGTATGATGGCATAATTTACTTACCAAATATAAATGTATCCAAGCTTTTATTAGGCATGTATTCGTACACTAACATTTTCTCTTCCCCTTGAATGCAGCAGCCTAGGAGCCTGACAAGATTCATGTGTTGCAATTTAGCTATGAGTATAAGCTCGTTTTTGAATTCCACCAGCCCTTGTCCTGAACTTCTAGACAGTCTTTTTACCGCTATCTCTCGCCCATCTGGCAATTTCCCCTGAAGGAAAACAGCTCTCAATTCAATACTTGGTCTGAGATATAAGTTAATAATTTCTTCAATCCTTTTCTTGAAGTAATTTTTAACAAACTACCTTGTAAACTGGTCCATAAAAAAACGTGCATCCAGTATTGTGGGCATTATTGCCTATGGCACTAACACCAACACATTGACAATCTTTCCAGCAGATGTCCTTGCAATCACTAATGCTAAGACTAGAATTATCGTCGTACTTCCTAGGAACTGTGTTAACAAAGGAACCTGATATCAATTCAAAACTGTTCCTATCGCTCCTGCATGCCGGTCCTGACCACCTCTCGCAACCACCATCTGTGTTATTTCCTGCACATGCTGTGCCCCCATATGTTCGTCCAGTACTTTGATCTGCTATGCTCCCATCATATTCCAACTGCCACATTGAAAAATTCCTTTGACCCTGAGCAGTAAATTGATTTGCAGAAACTGTGAACATAAAGTAATCCTCGTCTGCGTTAGAATCATTAATAAAACTGAAATCAAGAACCGCTGCATCCAGAAAAGGAATTTCGAAACTAGTATTGCTCCTCAATGGTCCAGTAGTCCAATAAATCACATCTCGCCGCTTAATGACCAACTCCTTTACATTAGTATCCCATTCAAAAGTGAAAGCACCAGCGGGAGTGGGTACTAAGTCGCTCAACCACGACATGAGAGACCAGGTTTGGCCAGTTCTATGTTTGATCCCTAACTTCATTCCAGGCAAGAATGTATCAGTAGGAAAGTCAAAGCTTTGCCATAAGACCTGTTGGCTGCCAGAATTTTCATCTTTGAGAACAAATTTGCCTGAATCTTTTAAAATAGCTGTTATATTGGTTGTAGAAGATTGACTTGAATAGAACTCAACAGGATCACCTCCAGATTAGGTTAGTTTCATATTTCCTGATCCATCTATTGCAAGAACCCCTGAATTGTCTGCTATGGGTTTGTCTCTGTTGGCTAGCCAAAAAGGGTGGCTTTTGTCATTGTTGTACCATATTCCCATGTAGGTAGCATTCGACTCAGCAGAGTCAAGTCTTGTGAATCCTAAAGTGAAGAGCCCATTTTTGGAAACTAGAGTATTGGAAGAATTGAGGGAATCACCACCTTGGTACAGTGTGTCTGCTGCCAAAACGTGAGAGGCACAGAAGCAAAACAAAAGGAACCGGTAGATCCTTCTAGCCATGGAAGGTAACATTCATGAACAAGGAAGAAGAAAGTAAGAAGCATTCAATAGATGATGAGCCATGTTTCATGATCTACCTGAAATGAAATAAAAAATGAAGCCAACAATTTTGACCTGCCAGTTCGTTAATCAATGAAATTGACCTTTCCTCTTTTCTAACTAGGAAATTGTTCTGTTTCAAAGGGAAGTTTGGACCTGGCATATTATTGATGAGTCACGTACTCATAAATGATAACCCAAAAAATGATTGAATGAGATGGTGTGCATTTGTGTGTATATCCTCCTCACATTCCATTGTATTTCTTAGCAAACCTGTTCACAGTAAGATGGTGTGCATGTGTGTGTATATCCTCGAACCACCTTTTACATATATTTGGTCCTTTAACTTTTCAAATCATAAATTGTAAGTGTCTAAAAATTCATTCAAGTCATAAACTATAAGTCCCTAAAAATTCATGAAATTCAATTTTGATCCAAGACTTCATCTTTCTTATTTTTTATCTGTGGTTAGAGAGAGCAGAGAGAAAACGGCTGGATTCTAGTGGTTAAAAAAGAAAGTCTCGGTTGAGACCAATTCTAGTCACAAAAAGGGTTATTTTAGGGTTAATGAGTTCTTTTTTATGGAAAGATTTTAACCTAAGTGTTGTTTTCCCTTAAACTTGTCTAAAATGGTAGATTTGAGACCGAAAATAATTTTGGTTTAGGGTTAATTATGGATTTTGAAGTCAATTTTTAGGTTGTTAGAGGCTATGGATATCATTTGTATAGTGTTTAGGTGTTTTTTTTTGTCAAAATATAATTGAAAATGAGTTTTTTTTTTAAAAAATCTAAAATAGCCTAGCGTGATTTTTCATGGATCTGAGGTAACCAGAATTTGGTTAGGGTAGGCAAAGTGTTATTTATGATTTTTCTAAAAGAATTAATTAAGAAAATTTTAAAAAATAAGGCTCAAGACCTCTAGGCCATTCAAGCCCGAGAGCCTATGCCTTATTTTTTTTATCCATTACAATTGGGTTTTAAAAAAAAAATTAATTTTTTTAATTTTATCATTTTATATTTAGTTGATTATTAATTGGATAATTTAATTTGTTTCGGTTTGATTTTTTTTTTCTAATCACCTCAATATTTGATTAGTTCTTAATTTTATAGGTGTTTATTATACCCAAGTGTCAAGTTTAGTTGATTACCTTCTGCTGGGTAAGGATCAGATTTAATTTTTTTTTGTTGTATAAATAGTTTTTAATTTATTTAATTAAATATATGCATAATATTTTTAAATTTTATTTAGAATATTTTATGTACAAAAACATATCAAGAAAAAAAAATATTTGAATTGCAACGCAAGGTGTATTTGTATGCAATACTTGCCTAGCCTCCAAAAACCTATTAGGATAGCATCTATACGGTAAGACTTTTCAGTTTTTTCTGCTGAAATTGCAGCATAATCTCCCTGGTTTATCATCTTGATTGATTAATATTATTAAAGTCTATTGCATAATTGCCTTATATCTCTCATAATTCATTTTTATCTCTATTTTTCAATATAATTTTTAAAATATAAAAATTTTCAAACAATGTTTTCTCAATACAATTAAAAAGATTTATAGTCATTTATTAGTTTATTTGTACTTTCACTTATTTTATTTTCTGTGACTATTTTTATAAAATAAAACTAGGAATGAAAAATAAATAAATAAAAATAAAAAGGTTGGGGAGTGAGATGATAATAAGCAATAAAAATGGAGGATAAAAAAAGGGGATAAATCCTGCACATTTCAAAAATGAAAAAAAAATAATTTTTGACCATAAAATTTATGTATCTTATTAATAAAAAAAGATTTTTCCATTAATTATTGAATTTTATTTTCTAAGGTGCTCAACACTATAATTCTAGGGTGCTCAAACATTATAGATTAGAGACAAGAAAAAGAACAAAAAAGAAAAAAGAAAAAGAAACTCTTTTTGTTTAAATTTACAATCTAGTCCCAAAACATGAAAGATAATTTCATGAAAAATAATGTGTTTTATTAATTCAATGATAATTTCATTTTAAATATCCATTTAAGTCTCGTGCTGAGGTTGGTAGCCTCTTGAATTGTTCCATTTAAATTTTGTGTTAATGTTAGTCACTTTTTAATTTGATTCATATTAAGTTTCATGTCAAGGATGCTCATTTTTTGATTTGATGCCTTTGAATTTAACACCAAGGTTTTTTGCCTCTCTATTTGTTCCCTTTAAATTTTCATGTGAATGTTGGTCACCTTTCAATTTGACTTCGTTTTATTTTATTTTAATGAAAATTACTTTTTAATGAGACTATTCTTTTCATATTGAGCTAAGGTCACCTTTTAATAGGTTTAAAATAATAAAAATTTTGAGTGATATATTTTTTTTCTTTACAAACTTACTATACAAAGCTAAATAATAATAATTTTTTCAATGTTTTTATACCATAATAATTATAAAAAAGAGGCAACTGTCATAACCCATTTTGCCCCTATCTTTCAACATATTAAAATTTTTAAAAAAATATTTTCCTGATGCAATTTGTTGATTTATCATTTATTGGTTTTTATCACTTTCACTTATTTTATTTTGTGTGACTAGTTTTTATAAAATAAAAATAGAAATGAAAAATAAATAAAAATAAAAAAGGATTAGGGAGTAGGTGAAAAACAAGAAAAATAGAGAATCAAGTAATATAATAGAAGATCATGTAAATGAAAATTGAAAGATTTAAAATAAGGGAATCATCTTTCATAAAGTGGAGATTGCAATAAAATTGGAATATTTATGGTTGATCTAGACTACATGGAAAGGTTTTAATGAGGATACATAGAAAATCCCTAATTATGGATCTAAATGAAGTTAAAGAGGAAAAAGAGAGATGTTGCATGTACTGCATTGGACCTTCAACTTTTGCCTCATACGATAAATGAATGGGTAGATGCTCCATATAGTTAAAAAGGATGGAATGAATATTAACTCAAGTTTGTATATTGTCTCGACCATATTTGTTTCAAGCCTCTTAATGTGCGGTGTATCCACTTGCTGAAGCATTTATCTCTAAAGAAATGACTAATCTCCGTGAGTGCATTCCATATCTTATTTGATAATAAATCACGATAAGCTAGTGGAATGAGTGTTTGCATAAACACGTAGCAGTCATGACTCTTCATTCCATACAGTTTATAATCCTCCAAATTAATCAACCTTAATATGTTCGAGGCATGTCCATCGGGAAAACACATACTCTTCACTTATTGGTACACTAGTAGTTATGCATTCTTGTCTAAGACAGAGCTTGCTTTGGCTTTGCAACTTGTGACTCAGCACAAACCAACTCTATATTTTTACAGTGACAAAATAATGTTATATCCATTTTAGCCTGGATGTTGTCCATATTCTTCCCCTTCACGTCCATGATCGTGTTGAAAATGTTCTCAAACATGTTATTTTCTATGTGCATAATGTCAAGGTTATGGCGGAGGAGATTGGTCTTCTAATTATGAAGTTCCTAGAAAATACTTCATTTTATCTAGTTGTGGGTCAAACCAAAACTAGAAAACTTCTGTTTACCGGGTTGGAAACCAAACACAATGTCACTGTACTCTAACACCACGTTATACAATTCATCACTGGAAAGATACGGAGGTGCAACATCCTTTTCAACTCTACAAAAAAAAAGTCATTTATGTTCTTTCTGTACCTGTGATTCGTTGGCAAGAAATGTTGGTGGCAATTAAAAAAAGACACTTTACCCCCGTTTGTTAGTGTGAATTCTTTGTTGTTTTCCATGCAGTATAGACATGCTAGTTTTTCATGCATGCTCCAACCAGAAACCATTCCATAAGCTGAAAAATCATTGATAGTCCGCATCAAAGCTGCCTTTATAAGAAAATTTAGTTTCTTCGATACATCATAAGTCAACGAGTCGGAGGACCACAACTACGTCAACTCATCAATCAATAATCGAAGATAAACATCTATATTTTGGCTCGGACTATTAGGACCAGATATGATCGTAGATAAAAATATGAACTTTGGCTTCATACACATCCCCGGTGGAAAGTTATATACCTTTAGTATAATTGGCCAACAGGAATAAGAAGCAATAAATGACCCGAATGGATTGAATTTGTTTGTACATAGCCCAAGATGAACGTTCTTTGATTCAGCTAAAACGTGAGGATGCACACTGTTAAAGTGTTTCCATGCTTCACCGAATGGTGCACCATTACTCCATCAATCGCATCATGTGATTGGTGTCATGTTATGTGTTCTAAAGTTTTTGGTGACATGAATAACCTTTGCAGTCTAGGTGTGATTGAGAAGTTTCTAAGTTTTTTATATGCTACAAGAGTTTTCCACCTACCAGTTCTGGGTTTATAACAAGAATGTCCGCATGCCCTACACTCGGTCAGCTCAGTATTTTCAAGGAAGTACAACATGCAAAAGTTTGCACACATGTTAATTTTTTTGGTATTTTAGACTGATAGGTTTCATCATAAACTTAGCAGTAGGGGTGTTCAAAAAAACTGACCAACCGATTAAAC